>WNFU01000124.1_pt1 | contig 91337 bp, 72 predicted proteins | sample 5400121 | NCBI WGS metagenome assembly WNFU01 (sample SAMN13153360, study PRJNA577476) | soil metagenome | isolation source: 100 cm soil or saprolite under grassland replicate 1 | place: USA:California | collected 2016-06-15 | reverse complement strand
CCGGCGTAGGCACCGCGCGCGAACGGCTCCAGCTCGGCGAGCACGGCGAGGGCGAGGTCGCGTGGCACGCCACCGACGGCCGGCGTCGGGTGCAGCAGGCCGGCCAGCTCCAGCGCCGACGGCAGCGGCTCGGTGAGCTTGGCGGTGACCCGGGTGGCGAGGTGCGCCACGGTCGGCAGGCGCACCACCTCGGCCGGGGTGACCTCGACGTCGTTGGCCACCTTGGCAAGAGTCTCGGCGACCGCGTCGACCACCACGCCGTGCTCGGCGGCGGTCTTGTCCGAGGTCTGCAGCCAGGCCAGCCGGTCGGCCGCGGCCGCGGGCGTGCCGCCGCTGGCCACGGTCCCGGCCATCGGCTGCGAGGTGGCCAGCCCGCCACGCCGCGCCACCAGCAGCTCGGGGCTGGCCCCGAGGAAGGCGCCGCTGGCGTACAGGTAGGTCCCCGCCGCCTGGTCGCGCAGGCGGCGCAGGACCGCGGCGCGGCGGAAGGGCCGGTCGGTGTCGACCTCGAGCTCGCGGGCGAGCACCACCTTGTCGAGCCGCCCGCCCGCGATCGCCCGCAGGGCGGCGGTCACCGCCGCCTCCCAGTCGGCCCGCTGCTGCCCCAGCGGGGCGCGCACGGCCCTGATCCGCGGCCAGGGATCGCCGCGGTCGGCGGCGCCCACCAGGGCGTCCGGGTCGGGCGGGCGGGCCGCCCGGCCGGCGGCGGTGGCGACCGCCCAGGTGGCGCCGTCGGCGCCGCGCCGCAGCAGCAGGGCGGGCACGGTGAGCTGGCCTCCGGCGCGGTCGTCGAAGGGAACCGCGGCGACCGCGACGGGGCCGAGCCCGCTTCCCTCCGGGTCGTCGACCTGGGCGCCGCCGAGCAGCTCGGCGACCTGGTCGGCGGCCTGTCCGAGGCGCTCGCGGCCCTTGCCGAGCCGGATGCGGGCGGCTTCCCCCGTGCCGACCAGCTCGCCGGCGTTGGAGCGCCAGACGAAGCCGGTGTCACCGGCCACGTCGAGCAGGTCGAGCGGACGTCCGAGGCGCACGACCCGGCTGCACAGCCGGGCGGCCGGCGACGAGCCGGCAACCCGAGCGGCCCGTGCGGGCACCGTCCCCTGCTCGCCAGGGGCGTTGGTGGATGCTTCCAGCTCGTCCCCGCTCTGGTCGCTCATCGGCTGGCGGGCGGGGCGGTGCGCGGGCGGCGCGCGGACACGGTCATGAACCCATCCTAGAAGCCGAACGGGACGTGCGCGAACCGGGCGGCCGCGGCGGCGCCGAGCACGGCGGCACGAGATGCGCGAGTATTCCACTCTGCGTCCCGCCCGGCCGGTCGCGACCAGGGCAGGGCGCGCTCGCCGGAGGTCGCGGAGGCGTGCGGAGCCTGGTGGACCTGCAGGCGGTGGCGGACGTGCTTGGGCGGTATGGGGGCATGCGGGGGGCCGGCGAGGATGGCGGACGCGTGAGTGGTACGGCCACCGGGGCGCTGGGCCGGGTGCTGCTGGTCGACGACCACGAGGCGATGCGCTCGGTGCTGCGGGCGCTGCTCGAGGAGGTCGGCGGCTGGCAGGTGGTCGGCGAGGCCGCCGACGGCGAGCAGGCCGTCGAGCTGGTCGGCCGCACCGCGCCGGACGTGGTGCTGATGGACTGCAAGATGCCCGGCGGCGGCGGGGTCGCGGCGACCAGGGTGATCAGCGAGCGCTTCCCGCAGGTCACGGTCGTCGCGCACAGCGCCTACGCCGACCAGGCGTACGTGCGCGAGATGGTGGCCGCCGGCGCGCGCGGCTACGTGCTCAAGGGTGACGCCCCCCAGGTGGTGCTCGAGGCGCTGGAGGCGGCCAGGGTCGGTGCGGCGCGGCTGTCGGCCGCGGTGACCGGCCCGGCCCTGACGGACCTGCGCGGCCTCTACCAGGCCGCCCTGGCCCGCAGCGAGCAGCTCAGCGCGGAGAACGCCGCGCTGAGCGCCGCGGTCGCCCGGCTGCGCGCCGAGGACCAGGCCAGGGAGGAGTTCCTCAGCCTGGTCGGCCACGAGCTGCGCACCCCGGTGACGGTGCTGGTGGGGATCGCCGCCACCCTGGACGCCTGGCCCGAGGTGGCCGCCGGCCCCGACGGCGCCGAGCTGATCGAGCGGCTGGTGGCCCAGTCGCGCAGGCTGGCCGGCGTGGTGGAGCAGTTGCTGGCGGCGGGCGCGTTCGCCGCCGGGCGCAGCCCAGCCCTACGCAGCGACCCGGTCGAGCTGGGCGCGGTCCTGGCCGAGGCTGCCTCCGCGGTACGGTCGCGCCGGCCCGGCCTGCTGGTCGAGCTGGCGCTGCCGCCTGGCTGCCGGCCGGTCACCGGCGACCATGGCGCGCTCGCGGTCGCGGTCGAGCGGCTGGCCGACGGCCTGGCGGCGCGGGGCGCGCCGGGCGTCCGGCTGACGGTCGCCCAGCCGCCCGGCTGGACCCGGATCGAGCTGGCCGCAGCGCCTGCCGGGAACCTGGCAGGCGCTGCGGCCCAAGGCGGCACGGCTGAGGGCGGCGCTGGGGGCGGCCCAACCGGGGGCGTCTGGGGGGCCGGCGGCCACGAAATCGGCGTCCGCCTGGCCGAGCGGCTGGTGGCGGCGATGGGTGGCCGGGTGGTGCCCGGCCGGCCCGGGGCCGCCGCCGGCGTCGTCATCGAGCTGCCCCAGGTGGACGCCGCCGGCACCTGAGCCGCGGCCTCAGGACCGACCGGGGATGCCCATCTCGTGGATGACGCCGCCCTCCACGTCGCCGACCCTCGAGTTGTCGCACTCCCCCCTGCCGAGCCAGCTGACGTGGCCAGCCGGCAGCGCCGTGGAGCCGTTCGCCGTCGGAACGCCGAACCGCACCGTCGCGTGGGGGACGAGGTCGCAGGAGGCCACGCCACCGGGGGCGTTGGCGCCGTAGAACTCGGTCCACACCGAGGAGTCCCGCGCGGCGAGGTCCAGGCCGCCCCAGCGCGAGGGCACCTGGATGCTGCCGACGACGGCCGTGGCCCCGCTGGCGACGTCGCTGACCGACGCGCGCCACCAGCCAGGGCTGGTCCGGTGCAGCGCCAGCCGGTAGGCCCGACCGGCCTCCCACTGGTAGCCAAGGCGGCAGGTCCAGAACGGCGCTCCTTCCACGCCAGCGTGGCAGCCGGGGTTGTCCGCGCAGCCGACCGCCGACCAGACCGAGAAGACCGCCAGCTTGCCGACGCTGCCGTCGTCGCGGAGGTCGTGGGCCTGGAGCCCGAAGTAGCCAACGTCCCCACCCTGGAAGCTCCACTGGTGCGCCCAGAAGTAGGTCGTGGGACCAGGGTCGTGCAGGACGGTCAGGTCCCAGGCAAGGCTGCCGGCTCCGGCGGCTGCGGCCCTCCAGCGCCAGCTGGTGTAGGTCCCCTGCGGTTTGACCATGGTCACGCGGTCCCAACGAGTAGGCCGGACGCCATTATCGCCGGTACAGGTGCGAAATGATCGCGGCGGCGTAGGAGGAGCGGGAGCAAGGGATGCTGCAGGCCGACCGGCCGGCCGCTGGGGGCGCTTCCATGATCCGGCATGGTCGGCGCCTCGACCGGTCGGCCCGCAGCAAGTGGCTCCCGCCGCAGGGGGTTCGCGGCTGGGACGGCGTGCCTGCCGCGTCGCCGGGGCGTGTGCGTGACGCACACTCACCGGTCTGGCAAGCCGATCGCGTTTCCCGGGAGGGCTTCGATCGAAGTCCTGGGTGGCCACGGCCGCGCTGGGTGCATAGAGGGGTCACGCGGACCAGGGCCAGCTTGGCTTGCCATGGCACTACCGTCATGGGCTGCCACTTTCCCCACGCGGATAGTACGACGCCGCCTTTCCGGATCTTGCCGCTTCGGCGGCGGAAGCGGCACGCTTTGGTCGCGAAAACATCACGTTCGCCAGGAGCGGCGCGCCTGACCGCGACGGCGCGCCTGCTCCCGGACGGCGCGCTCAGCCGCCGATGCCCGCCTCGGCGAAGGTGGCCATGCCGCTCAGCAGCGCCGCCGCCGCCCGCACGATCGGCACCGCGAGCAGGGCACCGGTGCCCTCGCCGAGGCGCATGCCGAGGTCGACCAGGGGGTCGAGGCCGAGCGCCGCCAGGGCCGCGGTCGCGCCGGGCTCGACCGAACGGTGCCCGGCGATCAGGTAGCCGACCGCGCGCGGGGCGAAGGCGCGCGCGGCCAGGGCGGCCGCGTCGGCGTTGACGCCGTCGAGCAGGACAGGGACGCGCGCCGCGGCCCCGGCGAGCAGCAGCCCGGTGAGGGCGGCGTGCTCCAGCCCGCCGACCGCGGCGAGCACCCCGAGGGGGTCGGCGGGCTCCGGCGCGTGCAGGGCGAGGGCCTGCTCGACCACCTTGACCTTGACCGCGAGGGTGGCGTCGTCGATGCCGGTCCCCCGCCCGGTCACCGCGGCCGCGGGGCGGCCGCTGAACACCGCCACCAGGCACGCCGCCGGGGTGGTGTTGGCGATGCCCATGTCGCCGGTGACCAGCAGGTCGGCGCCGGCCTCGAGCAGCTCCCCGGCGACGCCGGCCCCGGCGAGCACGGCGCGGGCGGCCTCCTCGCGGGTCATGGCCGGCCGCTCGGAGAGGTCGTCGGTGCCCTGTCGGACCTTGGCGCGCCGCACCCGAGGGTGCGGGGGAAGGGCCGCCGCCACCCCCACGTCGAGCACGATCACCTGGGCGCCGACGACGCCGGCGAGCACGTTCACGGCCGCCCGGCCGCCGGCGATGCCGGCCACCATGGCCGCGGTCACCTCCTGCGGCCAGGGCGAGACCCCCTGGGCGAGCACGCCGTGGTCGCCGGCCGCGACCACCACCACCGGCGCCCGCGGCACCGGCGGCGGGCAGCGCCCGGCGATGGCGGCGAGCCGCACGCCGAGCGCCTCCAGGCCGCCGAGGCTGCCGCTCGGCTTGGTGAGCTGCTCATGCCGCTCCCGTGCGGCCGTCTCCGCCTCCCGGTCGACCGGCTCGACGCCCGCCGCCAACTCCGCCACCCGCAGCTCGATGTCTGTCATCCATCCGCCTTTCGTGACTCCGAGGTCCGATCCCGCGCACGGCGGGTCCTGCCATCCGACGTCCGCATGATCGGCGTCACCCGGCGTCCTGGGCTCCGCCGACGGGCCGCTCCGGCCGGAGGCGGTCGGCGAGGGCGCCGGCGAGGACCGCGTCGAAGACGGCGCGGGCGAGGTCGCCGCCGACCCGGGTCGCCGGGCCGGCGAAGGGGGCGCCCGCTCCGGGCGGGCAGGCGACGCAGAGCGCGTCGGTGGCCGTGCCGGTGGCCCAGCCGTCGGCGTTGGCGGCGGGGATCCTGGCGGCGGCGAGCGCCTGGGCCTTGGCCTCGACCGCCGTCTGCAACGCCCCGGCCAGGCCGGCGTCGCTGAGCGGCTGGTCCACCACCACGAGCAGGTTGATGGTGCCGCTGGCCGGGGCGGCCCGTGGCCGTGTGCCTGCCGCCGCCAGCGCCCGCCCGACGCCGACCGTGGCCACCGCGCTGGCGCCGCCCGCGCTGCCGACCTGGTGGGCGGCGACCGATGCGGCGGTCATCATGCCCACCACCGGGCCGGGCAGGCCGGCGGCGGCGACCGCCAGGTGGGCCTCCGGGTCGGTGCGGGCGTAGTCGCGCCCGACCTGAAGGTTCAGCCAGGTCCGCAGCCACCCCAGCCCGCCGCCGAGCAGCGCCGACGAGAGGCAGCGGTGCGCCGCTCCGAGGTCGACCACCAGGCCGCCGCGGGCGAGCCGGGGCCGCAGCGCCACCGCGGACGGCCGCGCGCCCTCCCCCGCCGCGCCTGCCGCGTACCAGGGACCGTTCATGCAGCCGCCACCGGGACAGGCGCAGGGCTCAACCCAGGACCTCGCGCAAGGTCGTGGCCAGGCGGCGGTTGTCCTCTGGCGAGCGGACCGCGACCCGTACGTAGTCGGGGCCGAGCCCAGGGAAGCTGTCGGCCGGCCGCACGGCGATGCCGCGCTCGGCCAGCCCGGAGCGCACCGCCGGCCCGGCCGGCACTTGCAGCAGCAGGAAGTTGGCCGCCGACGGCCAGACCCGAACGCCGGGCAGGCGCCCGAGCGCGCGCACCAGCTCCTCGCGGGCCGCGGCGACCCGCTCGGCCACCCGGGAGGCGGTGGTGCGGTCGCCGGCGCAGGCGGCCAGTGCCGCGCAGGCGACGTTGTTGACGCTCCATGGCTGGCGTGCGGCCCGCAGCGTGGCGGCCAGGTCCGGCGCGCACAGCAGGTAGCCGGCCCGCACCCCGGGCAACGCCCACAGCTTGGTGAGGCTGCGCACCACCACCAGCCCGGGCAGCTCGCCCCGGCCGGCAAGGGACTCGGCCTCGCCCTCGGTGAACTCCATGAACGCCTCGTCCACCACCAGCACCCGGCCGGGGCGGGCGAGCGATGCGACCTGGTCGGCGCGGTCCAGGTTGCCGGTCGGGTTGTTGGGGTTGCCGACCACGAGCAGGTCGGCCTCGTCGGGCACGGCGTCAGGGTCGAGGGCGAAGCTCTCGGGGCGGCGGTAGGCCCGCTGGACGGTGTGGCCGGCCACCCGCATGGCCACCTCTGGCTCGGTGAACGAGGGGTGGACCACCACCGGGCGGGCGGGGCGCAGCACGGTGGCGAGCAGCCAGAACGCCTCGGCGCTGCCGTTGGTCGGCAGCACCTCGCCCGGGTCGCGGCCGTGCCGGTCGGCGAGGGCGTCGATCGCGGGACGCTGGTCCGGGTAGGAGCCGGCGTGGTTGACCGCGGCGAGCAGCTCACCGCGCAGCCAGGCCGGCGGACCTCCCGGGATGACGTTGACCGCGAAGTCGAGCTGCCCGGGGGCGGCCACGGTGTCGCCGTGCAGGCGCAGCTTGGTGGGGATCGCACGGGCGGCCGCCGCCACGGGCAGCGAAGCCCCGCCCTTTCCCGGCAGGGTCGGCCCCGCCGCCTCGTCGCGCCGGCCCGGCCCCGGGCCCGGCGGTCCTTGCGCTGCCCGTGACGGTTCCTGCCCGGAGCCGTCTGGAAGCTCCGGGCTGGACGGGCCAGGCAGGTCGGGTTCGGACGGCGCGTGCTGCTCGGGACCGGGCCGGGCGGGCAGGTCGACGCGGCCGGTGGCCGGCAGGTCGGAGGCGGCCGGCACGGCGCCGGCACGGGCGGCTGGGGACGAGGCGGGCCCGTGGACCGGCTGCGCTCCCGGCATCGGGATCGGTCCGGTCGCCGCCTCGGGCCCGTCGGCCGGGGACGGCGGGGCGACCGCGGGGGCCGGCCCGGCCCGCGGGGCCGGCGCCTGGCGCGGTCGCGAAGCGACCGGCTCGAGCTCGATCACCTGGCCGGCGACCACGAGCTGCACCTGGCCGGCCGCCTTTGCCAGGAGCTGCATCGCCTCGCCCATGAGGTCGAGGTAGCGGCGCGCGCCGGCGCCCTGCGGAACCAGTCCGAGGCCGCCCTCCTCGGCAACCACCACGGTGAGGCCGGGCCGGGTCGCGGCGGCGTGTGCGAACGCGCGCACCTGGTCGAGCAGCCGTTCCCAGCCGGTCTCGCCGTCCTGGCCGAGCGCGGCGATCTCGGCGTCGGTCCACAGGCCCTCCGCCACCATCAGCCGGGCGACCCAGGAGCCGATCCCGTCGACCACGACGGTCTCGTCGGGCGCGGCCTGGGGTGGCGGCGCCGGCAGCGGCGGGGCCGCGCGCCGCCGCGGCGGTGCCGGCGGCGGCGGAGCCACGCCGAGGACGGCGGGCGGGTCGTCGCTCTCGACCGTGCGCCAGCCGACCGGCCGCCGCCGGCGGTGGCGGGCGATGCGCTCGACCATCTCTGGATCGCTCGGCGAGCCGGTGGCCACGAAGCAGACGGGCGCGCCCGCGCCGCCGGCGAGGCGCTCGGCCAGCTCGCTCTTGCCGGAGCGCACGCCTCCGATGACCAGGTGCAGCGACATCAGTGCTCCTCGTGGGAGTGGTCGTCGGGATGGTGGTGGGGCACGGCGGGCGCCCCCACCTTGGCCTCGAAGCCGGGCAGGGCGACCCGGTGGACGCACAGGTCGCAGTTCATGCGCGCATCCCCGTCCTGCGCCTCGGCGTAGCGGGCCAGCACCAGGCGGGCGACGCGCTCGTCTGGTCCCAGGTAGCCGGCCACACGCACGTCCAGCTCGGGATGCTCGGCGGCGAAGGCGGCGCACTGGGCGCGGATGCGTCCGACCAGCCGGCCGGTGAACAGGAAGTAGGGCACGACTACGATACGACGCGCGCCGAGCCTGCGGCAGCGCTCCAGTCCGGCGGGCAGGCGCGGGTCGGTGATGCCCACGTAGCAGGTCTCCACCAGTGGCCAGGGCCGGCCCTCCCACAGCAGCCGGGCGACCTTGTGCAGGTCGGCGTTGGCGTCCGGGTCGGAGCTGCCACGGCCGCACAGCAGCACCGCGGTCCCGGCCTGCTGCGCCGCCCCGACCGCGGCCGCCAGGCGCTCGTCGACCACGGCGAGCAGGTCGGGGTGGATGCCGAGCTCGCGGGCGTAGCGGAAGCGGACCGCCGGGTGCTGCAGGCGCAGGCGGGCGAGCAGCGCGGGCAGGTCGTCCTTGACGTGGCCGGCGGCCAGCAGCATCACCGGCGCGACCACGATCTCGTGGGCGCCCCTGGCGACCAGGTCGGCGCAGGCCACGGTGAGCGGCGGTGGCGACAGCTCGACGAAGCCGCAGGCAAGGGCGAGGCCGGGGTCGAGGGCGCGGACCCGGTCGGCCAGGGCGAGCAGCTCCGTGGCACCGGCCGCGTCCTGGCTGCCATGCCCCGCCACCAGCAGGGCGGGCCGGTTCACGCCGGCTCCTGGTGGTAGAGGAGGGCGTTGAGCGCGGCGGCCGCCACCGCCGAGCCGCCCCTGGGGCCGCGGTTGGTCACCCCCGGCAGGCCGCTCGCTGCCAGCGCCCGCTTGGCCTCGACCGCGCCGACGAAGCCGACCGGCAGCCCGACCACCAGCGCCGGCGCGGCCGGCAGCCGCAGCAGGGCGTCGAGCGCGGTCGGGGCGCAACCCACCACCCAGACCGCGCCGGTTCCAACCTGGCCGAACGCCGCCCGCACCGCGGCCGCGCTGCGGGTCTCCCCCGGCCCGGCCGGCCCGTCCTGGGTGTCGAGCGCGCACAGCGTGGGGCGGGAGGTGACGGCGGCGGCGACCATGCGGGCGTCGACCACCACCGGCGCGCCCGCGCGCAGGGCGGCCAGCCCGCCCGCGAGGGCGCGCTCGTCGAGCAGGAGGTCGGCGGCCCAGGTCGGGTCGGCCGAGGCGTGCACGATCCGCTCGGCGACGGCACGGGAGAGCGGGCCGAGCCCGGACAGGTCGACCAGGCCGCGGAGGATGCGGTAGCTCTCCGCCTCGATCGGGTGGACCGCCCGGCAGCGTGCGGTCCCGCTCACCGGTACCCCCGCGGCGTGACCATGCGGCCGGCGACCACCCGGGTCAGGGTCGAGCCAACCACCACGGTCGTGGTCATGCCGACCTCGGCGAGGTCCAGCTCGCCGAGGGTGGTCAGGGTCACCCGCTGGCCGGGACGCCAGGCGTCGGTCACCACCCCGACCGGCGTGTCCGGCTTGCGGTGTTCGAGCAGCAGCAGGCGCGCCTCGGCCAGCTGCCAGTCCCTGCCGGCGCTGCGCGGGTTGTAGAAGCAGGCCACGAAGTCGCCCTCGGCCGCCGCCCGCACCCGGCGGCGGATGGCCTCCCACGGGGTGAGCAGGTCGGACAGGGAGATGGCGCAGTGGTCGTGGCCGAGCGGCGCGCCGAGCAGGGCGGCGGCGGCCAGCGCGGCGGTGACCCCGGGCACCCCGACCACCTCGACGTCGGCGCCAGCCTCGGCAAGGGCCGGCGAGGCCATCCCGTAGACGCCGGCGTCGCCGCCGCTGACCAGCGCGACGGCCGTGCCGGCAGCCGCCTCGGCCAGGGCGAGCCGGGCGCGCTCGACCTCGCCGCCGACGGCGCTGGCGGCCACCCGCGTGCCAGGACGCAGCAGGCCCCTGATCCCCTCGACGTAGCGGTCCAGCCCGACCACCAGCTCGCAGCGGGCCAGGGCGTCCCTGGCGAGCGGCGGCAGCAGCGCTGTGTCGCCGGGGCCGGTGCCGACCAGGTAGAGGCGGCCGCGGGGCCGCGTCCGGGCGACCGCCACGGTCGCCCGGGCCGTCTTGCGCTTGGGCACCACCAGCTCGGCGCGGCCAGCAGCGAGGGCGGCGGCCTCCGCCACGCTGGGGGTGCCGACCGCGTGCGCGGCCGCGGCGGAGGGGTTGGGCACCGGCACGACGGCGAGCTCGCCGGCCGGGTGGAAGCGCAGCGGCCAGCCGCGGGCGCGCGCCGCCGCGGCCAGGCCGGGCTCGCCGCGCTTGGCGTCGACGCTGGCCAGGGTGGCCACGGAGGCGGGCGCCAGGGCGGCGTCGGCCAGCGCCGTGTCGATCAGGTCGAGGATCTCCTCCGCGGGCGCGCCGCGGCTGCAGCCGACGCCGACCAGCAGCGACGGCGGCCGGTACACCAGCGCCGGCCGCGGCCACTCGACCAGGCGGTCGCTGACCACCAGGCACGGCGCGACCGGCTCCTCGGCGACGGTGACGTTGCCTGGCAATGGGGGCAGTGGCCAGCGCTGGTCGCTGAGCAGGGTGACGGGGTCGCCGGCGACCAGGGCGGCGGCGACCGTGGCGAGTTCGGCCCCTTCCTCGAGGCGGAAGCCGAGGTCGGCGCCGAACTGGTCGAGCGCGGGCAGGCCCAGCGCGTCACTGGCCGTGGTGACCACCGGCTTGGCGCCGAGCGCCTCGGCCACCCTGGCGGCGAGCCGGTTGGCCCCGCCGGCGTGGCCGCCGGTGAGGGCGACCGCGAAGCGGCCGGCGTCGTCGACGCAGACCAGGCCAGGGTCGACCCGCTTGCCGGCGAGCAGCGGAGCGGCCAGGCGGATGGCCGCACCGGCCGCCATGAACGCCACCAGGGCGTCGCTCTCGGCCCACGCGGCCCGCAGCGCCGCGCCCGGCCGTCCCGGGAAGGCGCGCGCGTCCGGCCAGGCCCGCTCGAGCTGCGCGGCCAGCGCGCCGCCGCGCGGCGTCGCCCACACCAGCCCGATCACCGCCGCACCCCCGAGACCAGGAAGACCGGGTTGGTCGGCACCAGGCGGTGCAGCTCGCCGATGCCGCGCAGGCGCGCCGCCTGCAGCAGCACGGTCTCGACCTCGAGGCCGCCGCCGGCGAGCACGCGGCCGGCCGGGACCACCCGCTCCATCCCGGCCAGGGCGACCACCACGGCGCGCCGGGCGCGGCCGCCGGCCTCCTTCAGCACGCCCTCCAGGTCACGCCCGCTGCCACCGACGAACACCGCGTCCGGGTCGGGAAGGCCCTGGAGCACTCCGGGAGCGGTCCCGGCGACCACCGTCACCGCGACCCGATGGCGGGCGGCGTTCGCCACCACCAGCTCGCGCGCGGCCTCGTCGGCGTCCACCGCGATCACCGCCGCGCCGAGGCGGGCGCACTCCACTGCCACCGAGCCGCTGCCGGCGCCCACGTCCCAGACCAGGTCGCCCGGGCCGGGGCCGAGGCGGGCGAGGGCGAGCGCGCGCACCTCCGCCTTGGTGACCATGCCGGCCCACGGCGGCCGCTCGGTCGCGTCCGCCTCGCGGTGGTCGAACGCCTGCTCGGGCAGGCCCCAGCGGGTCGGCAGGCGCCTGGCCGGCCAGGCGCGGCCCTTGCCGCCGACCGCCGCGGCCTCGTCGAACACCACCACCACGTTGGGGTCGGCCCAGCGGCCGGCGGCGATCTCGGCCGGGTCGCCCTCGACCACGCGCTCGTCGGGTTCCCCGAGGCGCTCGGCGACCAGCAGCCGGCGCGGCTGGCCGCGGAGCACCGCGGCCAGCTCGGCGGGGCCGAAGCCCGGCGCGGTGAGCACGGCCACCTTGGGGTGGGCGAGGCAGGCGTTGATCGCCGGGGCGGGGTCGCGGCCGTGGGCGCTGACCACCAGGGCGTCGTCCCAGGGCAGGCCGGCCTTGGCGAAGGCCGCGGCGACCGCGGAGACGGCCGGGATCACCTCGAGCGCTCGCCGCCCGAACTCCTCGGCCAAGAGGCGGACGATGCCGAAGAAGCCGGGGTCGCCGGAGGCGAGCACCACCACCGGCCCGGAGGAGGCGGCGATCACGGCGAGCGCCGGCGCCAGCTCGCCGTTCAGCTGGAAGCTGCGCCGCTGGCCAAGCGGCTCCGGCACGGCGCGCTCGGCGACGGCGAGCTGGCGGCCGCTCCCCACCACCAGGGCGGCCTCGGCCAGCCGGACGCGGGCCGCCTCGGGCAGCGGCGAGGCACCGAGGCCGATCACGGTGATCACGCCGACCCCCTGTCCTCCGGGGGGCTACCGCTCCGCTCCTCGAGCCCCCCGGACCCCCTGATTCCCGGGGGGCTACCGCTCCGCTCCTCGAGCCCCCCGGACCCCCTGATTCCCGGGGGGCTACCGCTCCGCTCCTCGAGCCCCCCGGACCCCCTGCCCACCGGCTGCAGCCCCTCGAAGTCGACCATGACGACCTCCACGGCGAGGCGGCCGTCGACGAAGCGTGCCAGGTTCGCCGCCACCTGCCGGCACAGCAGGTCACAGGGGGATTGCGTGGCGGGATCCGCCGCCGCGTTGGGCTCCGTGGCAGGCCTGTCCGCTGCCGCCGGGCCCTCCCGGCGCGTGCCGACCAGGCCGGCCGCGGCCCACAACTCGTAGGCGTGGCGGGCGGTGTTGGCCCGGCCGACGGCGGCGATCAGGTCGGCGTCGCCGCCGGCCTCCGCGGTGAGGCAGGCGAGCAGGCCGGGGTCGACCTTGGAGCGGGTCCAGTGGGTCATCAGCACGCCGGCGCCGAGCTTGGCCAGCTTGCCTGCCATGCCGACGAAGGCGCAGCGGCTCAGGCCCCGAGCCGTCGCCCGCCGCAGGGCGTGGCCGGTGAAGTCCCCGACCTCGACGAAGCAGACCTGGTCGAGGCCGGGGTACAGGCGCATGGCGGCCCGCTCGGTGCGCCCGCCGGTGGACAGCACCAGGGTGTCGAGGCCCAGCGCGGCGATCACGTCGACCGCCTGCTCGACGCTGGCCCGCCAGGCGGCGGTCGAGAACGGCCGCACCACGCCGGTGGTGCCGAGGATGGAGATGCCGCCGACGATGCCGAGGCGTGGGTTGGTGGTCTTGCGCGCCATGCGCTCGCCGCCTGGCACGCTGACCACCACCCGTGCGCCGCTGCCGTCCAGGTCGAGCACCTCGCCGACGGCGGCGGTGATCTGGCGGCGGGGCACCGGGTTGATGGCCGGCCCGCCGATCGGCAGGCCCAGCCCTGGACGGGTGACGCGGCCGACGCCCTCGCCGCCCTCGATGCGCAGGCCCGGCTCCGGCTCGAGGAAGACGCGCGCGGTGAGGTGGGCGCCGTGGGTGACGTCGGGGTCGTCGCCTGCGTCCTTCACCACCACCGCCTCGGCCTCGCCGTCGCCCAGCCGGCAGCTCGCCACCGCGAACGTGACCCGCCGCCCCCCCGCCGGCAGGCCGACCTCGACGCGTTCCTGCGCGCGTCCGCTGACCAGCGCGGCAGCGGCCGCCTTGGCCGCCGCCGCCGCGCAGGTGCCGGTCGTCCACCCCGACCGCAGGTCACGCCCGGCCACCTTGGCGGTACGCGGCAGGTCCGGCTCGCGCAGTTCCACCTGGAGGGGGTCGCCCGCGGGCGGCACGGGCGAGGGCGAGGCCCTTGCCCGCTCCCGCGGGGAGCGCCCCGGCGCGGTCACGGGTCGGCTCCCGGGCTGGCGCGGCGGAACTCGTGGCTGAAGGCGGGGTGGTAGAGGTGCGAGCGGGCGCCGTCGTCGGCGAGGGCGGGCCCGACCAGGACGAGGGCCTGCTTGTGGATGCGGGCGTCGCGGATGCTGGCGGCGAGGTCGGCGAGGCGGCAGCGCAGCACCAGCTCGTCCAGCCAGGTGGCGCGGTGGACGACCGCGCAGGGGGTGTCGGGCGGGTAGCCGCCGGCTTCGAGCTCCCGTTGCAGCGCGCGCGGGCGCGAGCAGGACAGGAACAGGGCCATGGTGGCGCCGTGGCGGGCCAGGTCCCTGACCTGCTCGCGGGGTGGCATGGAGTCGTTGGTCCGGGTCGCCAGGCGGGTGAGGACGACCGACTGGGCCACCCCCGGGACGGTCAGCTCGCGGCCGACCGCCGCCGCGGCGGCGGCCAGCGACGACACGCCCGGCACGATCTCCCAGGGCAGGTCACGCCGCTCGCACTCGGTCACCTGCTCCTGCACGGCCCCGTAGAGGGTCGGGTCGCCCGAGTGGACCCGGGCGACCACCAGCCGCTCGGCAGCCGCCCGGTCGTAGACCGCGGCGACCTCTTCGAGGGTGAGCGCCGAGGAGTCCAGCGCCTCGGCGTCCGGCCGGGCGTGGACCAGCACGTCGGGGCTGACCAGGCTGCCCGCCCAGATGACCACGTCGGCCGCTGCGATGGCGGCGGCGCCACGGAAGGTGAGCAGGTCGGCGGCGCCCGGTCCCGCCCCGACGAACCAGACCTTGGGGCGCTCCGCCGCGCTCGGTGTCGCCCTCATCGCGCCGGGGACCTCTCTCCGGGCCCCGCTTGATCCTCCGGAGGGCTACCGCTCTGCTGGTCGAGGCCCCCGGACCCCGCCGGGGCCCGGGCGGCTCGGTCAGGGAAGGCGATCAGGGTGGAGAGGTAGGGGCCGGGCTCGGCGGGGAGGTCGGCGGCCGGGCGGATCGTCTCCCCCGCCAGGCCGAGCCGGGCACCGTAGACGGCCCGGTCGAGCCGGCCGGCGGCTCGTAGCACGTCGAGCAGCTCGGGCAGGTGGCGGCCGCCCTTGTAGCAGACGACCGTGTCGAACTCGGCCAGGGCGCGCGCGGCCCGCTCCGGCCCGGCGGCCAGCGGCAGCAGGGCCAGCCGCTCTCCTCCCTCGACCAGGCTGACGCCGGCCCGGGCGGCAAGGTCCTGCATGGCGGTGATGCCTGGCACGGTCTCGACCGTGACGGCGCCGACCAGCTCGCGCACGGTCGCCGCCAGGTAGCTGAAGGTCGAGTACACGCTCGGGTCGCCGATGGTGGCGAAGGCGGCAACGCCGCCGCCGGCCACCACCCGCGCGACCTCGGCGCCGGCCCGCTCCCAGTTCGCCTCCCGCGCGTCCTCGTCGTCGGAGAGCGCGAAGGTGAGCCGGTGGATGCGCGCCGGGTCGGCGTGCGCCCGCACCACCGCCTCGGCGCGTCCGACCTCGCCGCTGTCGGCGACCGGGACGAAGATCTCGTCGGCCTCGCGGAAGGCGCGCAGCGCGCGCAAGGTGACCAGCTCCGGGTCGCCCGGGCCGACGCCGACGCCGACCAGCCGGCCGTTCACCGCGCCGTCCCCGCTGCCGAGGCCGCCGGCGCCCCAACTGCCGCGGCCAGCAGCCGAGCCGGCAGCCCTGGCTGGCCCGCCCAGTGGGTGTGCAGGTAGCTGGCGTGCACGCCGCCGGCCACGAACCCCTCCGCCCGCTCCTGGCGCTCGGCGGACGCCGTGTCGAGCAGCCAGGCCGGGGACGGGCCGGCCGGCGGGTCGAGCGCCGAGTAGTGGAACTCGTGGCCGCGCAGCGCCTGGCCCGGCACGGCCAGGACCGAGGGGCTGGCCGCGCGGGCGCGCCGGTAGCCGAGGGTGAGGCGGCCGGTCATGCGCGCTTCGGCCGCGAGCACGCCGCACATGGGCAGGCCGTCGAGCGAGCGGCCGAGGTACAGCAGGCCGCCACACTCGGCGACCAGCGGCCGGCCGCTGGTGGCGAAGGCGCGCACCGCCGCCCGCAGCGGCTGGTTGCCGGCGAGCTCGGCGCCGTAGGTCTCGGGGAAGCCGCCGCCGAGGTAGAGGGCGTCGCTGCCGGCGGGCAGCTCGCCGTCGGCGGTCGGGTCGAAGCCGGCCAGCTCCGCCCCCGCCGCCTCGAGCAGCTCCAGGTTCTCCTGGTAGACGAAGGTGAAGGCGGGCCCGGCGGCGACCGCCACCCGCAGCGGCCGCGCGGCCGCCGCCGTGGCCGTGCGTCCTGGCGTGCCGGCCGTGTCCCGCGCGGGGGGCGTGCCCGCCAGGGCGTCGCCTGGGTCCCACGGGGTCACGGTCAGCGGCGGCGCGGCGGCGGCGAGGGCGGCGATAGCGCCCAGGTCGGCGGCTGCGGCCACGGCGTCGCCGAGGGCGGCGACCGTGTGGGCGGCCGCCGCCGCCCGCTCCGCCGCGGGCACCAGGCCGAGGTGGCGTTCCGGGGTGGCGAGGGCGGCGTGGCGGCGCAGCACCGCGACCAGCGGCAGGCCGAGCGGGTCGAGGGCCTCGCGCAGCAGCTGCTCGTGCCGGTCGGAGGCGACCCGGTTGAGGACGACGCCGGCGAGGCGCAGGGCGGGGTCCCAGGTGGCGTAGCCGTGCACCAACGCGGCCACCGAGCGGGCCAGAGCGCCCGCGTCCACCACCAGCAGCACGGGCGCGTCGAGCAGCTTGGCGACCTGGGCGGTGGAGGCCAGCTCGCCGGCGCCGGCGGCGCCGTCGAACAGCCCCATGACGCCCTCGACCACGGCCAGGTCGGCGCCGGCGGCCCCGTGGGCGAACAGCGGCCCGACCAGCTCGGGGCCGCACAGGAAGGCGTCCAGGTTGCGGCCGGGCCGGCCGCTGGCCAGCGCGTGGTAGGAGGGGTCGATGAAGTCCGGGCCGACCTTGAAGGCGGCCACGCGACGGCCGCGGGCGGCGAACGCGGCCATCAGCCCGGTGGCGACGGTGGTCTTGCCCACCCCGGAGTGGGTCCCGGCCACCACCAGCCGGGGGATCACCACTCGATCCCCTGCTGGCCGCGGATGCCCTGGTCGTAGGGGTGCTTCAGCTTGCGCATCTCGGTCACCAGGTCGGCGGCGTCGACCAGGGCCTCGGGGGCGTCGCGGCCGGTGACGACCACGTGCTGGAAGCCAGGCCGGCCCTCGAGCACCTCGACCACCTCGGCGGTGTCGACCCAGCCGAAGCTCATCGGGTAGGTGAACTCGTCGAGCACCAGCAGCTCGTAGGTCTGGTCGGCGATGCGCCGCTTGACCTCCTCCCAGCCCTCCCTCGCCAGGTCGGCGGATTGCTCCAGGTCGCGGGAGACCCAGGTCCAGCCGTCGCCCATGCTCTCCCAGGTGATGCCGCCGAGGGCCTCGGCGGCCTTGCGCTCGCCGATGCGCCAGCGGCCCGACTTCACGAACTGGTACATGCCGACCCGGTAGCCGCGCGCCCAGCCGCGCAGCATGACGCCGAAGGCGGCGGTCGACTTCCCCTTGCCGTGCCCGGTGTTGACGATCAGCAGCGGGTGGTCCCGCCGGGCGCGCCGAACCGGTTCCGGCTGCTCGCTCATGCCACGCTCCTTCCCCTGCGCCCCGGACCGCGGCCGGGGCCGCCGCCGGTGACCCAGCGCACCACGCCGGCGAGCGGCTGCGCGGCCAGCGCGTCCAGGCGCACGCACGGCGCGCCGAGCACGCGGGCCACCTCGGCGGCGATGCCGAGCCGGACCGCGCCGTCCTCGGTGTCGACCACCACCGCGGCGACCCCGCGGGCGGCCAGCGCGCCGGCCTGGGCCAGCGCCTCGCCCACCGGGTCGGTGCTGGCCTGCCGGCCTGGCTCAGGGCTGCCTCGCCGGGCCTCCTCCGGCCCCGTGCCAGCCCTGGCGTTGGCGCGCCCGTCGGTCACCAGCACCAGCAGGGGGCGCCGCTGCGGGTCGCGGACCCGCTCGGACGCGAGCACCTCGGCGGCGCGGGAGAGCCCGGCCGCCAGCGGGGTGCGGCCCCCGGTGGGCAGCGCGCCGAGGCGCTCGGCGGCCAGCTCGACGCTGGCGGTCGGCGGCAGCAGCACCGCCGCGCCCTCGCCCCTGAAGCTGACCAGCCCGACCCGGTCGCGGCGCTGGTACGCGTCGAGCAGCAGCGACAGCACCGCGCCCTTGGTGGCGGCCATGCGCCGCCTGGCGGCCATCGAGCCGGAGGCGTCGACCACGAACAGCACCAGGTTCCCCTCGCGGCCCTCGCGCACGTGCTGGCGCAGGTCGGAGCGGCGCAGCCGCAGCCCGCCGGATCCCTGGCGGCCGCGGGCGCGCTGGAACGGCGCCGCCGCCCGCAGGGTGCCGGCCGGCGACAGGTCGCCGGCCCGGCCGGCGAGCGGCCGGTCGGCCACCGGGCGGCCCCAGTCCGCCTCGGCGCGGCTGCGGCGGCCCCAGGCGCCGGCGCCGGTGCCAGGCAGCTCGAACCAGACCGGGGCGAACGGCAGCCCGGCGGCCTCGACCCGCTCACCGGCCGCACCCGGGCCGGCGGCCTGGTGGCCGTCGGGGCCGGGACGGCCCCGAGCCCGCTCCGAGCGGTCCCCATCCGGTCGGGCGCGGTCGCCGGAGGCGGCCGTCGCGCGGCCGTCGTCGGGCCTGGCCGTGGCGGCCTGGTCGCGGGCCGTGGTCGCATCCCCGGCGCCGCGGGTGACCGGGTGCCCCTGGCCGTCAGAGCCGTCCGGGCCAGAGCCGTGCGGCGGCGGCCCCTCGCCGCCCGGGTCCGGCGGGTCCGGCTCGGGCTCCCGGCCGAGGGCACGGTCGAGCTCCTCCTGGTCGAGCCCTGGCGCGTCCATCGGGCCGCGGCGGCGCCGGTGGGCGAGGGCCAGCACGGCGGCCTGCCGCACGTCGCCGAGGCCGACCTCGGCGCGGCCCTCCCAGGCGGCGAGGGCGGCGGCGGTCTTGGCGGTGACGATGTCGCCGCGCAGCCCGTCGACCGCGAAGGCCGCGCAGACCGACGCCACCCGCCCGAGCATCTCGTCGGGCAGGCGCACCGCGGGCAGGCGCCCGCGGGCGGCGGCGACGCGCTCGCCGTGGGCGGCGTCGGCGTCCGCCCAGGCGGCCGCGAACCCGGCCGGGTCCGCCTCGTAGGCGAGGCGGCGCCTGACCACCTCCACCCGCTCGGCCAGGTCGGCGTTGCCGCGCACCTCGACGGTGACGCCGAAGCGGTCGAGCAGCTGCGGCCGCAGCTCGCCCTCCTCCGGGTTCATCGTGCCGACCAGCAGGAAGCGGGCGGCGTGGCGGACGCTGACGCCCTCGCGCTCGACGTAGTTGACGCCGAGGGCCGCGGCGTCGAGCAGCAGGTCGACCAGGTGGTCGCCGAGCAGGTTGACCTCGTCGACGTAGAGGATGCCGCGGTGGGCGGCGGCGAGCAGCCCGGGCTCGAAGGCGCGCCTGCCCTCCACCAGGGCGCGCTCCAGGTCGAGGGCGCCGGCGACCCGGTCGGTGCTGGCCCCGACCGGCAGCTCGACCAGCGGCACCGGCCGCCGGCGCCAGTCGGCCCCTGCCGGGTGCGGCCCGGCGGGGCAGGCCGGGTCGGGCGCGTCCGGGTCGCAGTTGTACGGGCAGCCCGCCACCACGTCGATCGGTGGGAGCAGGCCGGCGAGGCCGCGCACCGCGGTCGACTTGGCGGTGCCCTTCTCGCCCCGGACCAGCACCCCGCCGACCGCCGGGGAGACGGCGTTGAGCGACAGGGCCAGCACCAGGTCGTGCTGGCCGACGATGGCCGAGAACGGGTACGGGACCGAGGTCACCTGCGCTCCTCCTCCAGCGCGCCCTCCAGCTCCAGGTAGAGCGCGCGCAGCTGCCGCATGGTGGCCGCGTCCGGGTCGGCCCACAGCCCACGGTCGGCCGCCTCCAGCAGCCGCTCGGCGATCGCCCGCATCGCCCACGGGTTGGAGCGGCGCAGGAACGCGGCGGTGTCGGGGTCGAACAGGTAGCGCGCCGCGATCGCGCCGTACATCCAGTCGTCGACCGCGCCGGTGGTGGCGTCGTAGCCGAACAGGTAGTCGACCGTGGCCGACAGCTCGAAGGCGCCCTTGTAGCCGTGGCGGGCCATGCCGGCGACCCAGCGCGGGTTGACCACCCTGGCGCGCACCACCCGGCGGATCTCCTCGTCGAGGGCGCGGGTGCGCACCCGCGCGGGGTCGGCGCTGTCGGCCAGGTAGGCGCGCGGGTTGGCGCCGGTGAGGGAACGCACCGCCGCCACCATGCCGCCGTGGTACTGGAAGTAGTCGTCGGAGTCGAGCAGGTCGTGCTCGTGGGTGTCGACGTTCTTGACCGCCACCCGCACCCGGGCGAGGTTGTCGCGCAGCGCCCCGGCGGCCGCGACCCCGTCCAGCCCGCGGCCGTAGGCGTAGCCGCCCCAGACCTCGTAGACCTCGGCCAGGTCGGCGTCGGTGCGCCAGTTGCGCGCGTCGATCAGGGGCAGCAGCCCGGCGCCGTAGGCGCCCGGCTTGGAGCCGAACACCCTGGTGGTGGCGCGGCGCCGGTCGTGGCCGGCGGCCAGCTCGGCGCGGGCGTGCTTGGCGACGTAGTTGGCCTCGTCGGGCTCGTCCAGCCCGGCGACCAGGCCGACGGCCTCGTCGACCAGGCCGATCAGGTTGGGGAAGGCGTCGCGGAAGAAGCCGCTGATGCGCACGGTCACGTCGATCCGCGGGCGGCCCAGCTCGCTCGCCGGCACCACCTCGATGCCGGTCACCCGGCGGGTCTCCGGGTTCCAGCGCGGCCGCACGCCGAGCAGGGCGAGGACCTCGCCGATATCGTCGCCCTGGGTGCGCATGGCCGAGGTGCCCCAGACCACGATCCCGACCGTCTCGGGATGGACGCCCTCCTCCGCCAGGTAGCGGTCGAGCAGGTCGTCGGCCAGGCGCCGGCCGGTGGCGTAGGCCAGCTCGCTGGGGAGCGCCTTGGGGTCGACGGAGTAGAAGTTGCGGCCGGTCGGCAGCACGTTGACCAGCCCGCGGGTGGGCGAGCCGGAGGGCCCGGCCGGCACGTAGCGGCCGTCGAGGCCGCGCAGCAGGTTGCCCAGCTCGTCACCGGTGCGGGCGAGGCGGGGCAGCACCTCACGGCAGGCGAATTCCAGGCTCGCCACCACTCCCGGGTCGGCACGGCCGACGACGTCGGCGACGACCGCGGGGACCGCGGCGGCGTCCCAGCCCTTGGCGTCGACGCCGTCCAGCAGCGCCCTCGCCGCCTCCTCCAGGCGGTCGACCAGGTCGGCGGCGCTGGCTGCCGGCCCAGGGAACCGTTCCAGCAGGGCGGGCGGCGCGGCGTCCAGGCGACGGCCGGGAGCCTCCAGCAGCGCCGGCTCGTCCAGGCCGAAGGCGGCGCCGACCGCCCGCCGCAGCCCGGGCACGCGGCCGGCGCCGAGCCGCAGGATCGCCGCGACCAGGCCGATGCGCTGCTCGCCGGCCGGCTCCTGGCCGAGCACGTGCAGGCCGTCGCGGATGCGGGCGTCCTTGATCTCGCAGAGGTAGCCGTCCAGGTGCAGGACGAACTCGTCGAACGCATCTGGCAGCTGGTCGACGCCGAGGTCGCGGTGCAGCTCGGCGGCGCGCACCAGCTCCCAGATGCGCGCCCTGACCTCGGGCAGCTTGGTCGGGTCGAGCGCCTGCAGGCTGGCGTACTCGTCCAGGAGCTGCTCGAGGCGGGCCAGGTCGTCGTAGGTCTCCGCCCTGGTCATCGGCGGGACCAGGTGGTCGACCACGACCGCGTGGGCGCGCCGCTTGGCCTGGGTGCCCTCGCCCGGGTCGTTGACGATGAACGGGTAGAACAGCGGCAGGTCGCCGAGGACGGCGTCAGGGGCGCAGCCGGCCGAGAGCGCCAGGCTCTTGCCTGGCAGCCATTCCAGGGTGCCGTGCTTGCCGAGGTGGACCGCGGCGTCGGCGCCGAAGACCTGCCGCAGCCACCAGTAGCCGGCCAGGTAGTGGTGGGAGGGCGGCAGGTCGGGGTCGTGGTAGATGGCCACCGGGTTCTCGCCGAAGCCGCGCGGCGGCTGCACCGCCAGGAAGACGTTGCCGAGGCGCAGCCCCGCCAGCACCGGGTCGCCCCGGTCGACGTAGAGGTCGCCAGGCGGCTCGCCCCAGTGGGCCACCACCCGCTCGCGCAGGCTCGCCGGCAGGCCCGCGAACCAGGCCGCGTAGGCGGCCCCGTCGACCCTGCCGGCCGCGCCGGCGAGCTGCTCCTCGGTGAGGAACTCGGCGTCCTGCCCGCCGGCTGCGATCAGCGCGTGGACCAGCGGGTCGCCCTCCGGGGGTAGCCCCCCGGTCGAGAGGCCGTCCGGCCCGCCGGTCGGCGGCTCCTCGACCTGGTAGCCGGCGGCCCGCATGGCCTGCAGCAGCCGCACCGCGCTGGCCGGGGTGTCCAGGCCGACGGCGTTGCCGATCCTGGCGTGCTTGGTCGGGTAGTTGGACAGCACCACCGCGACCCGCTTGCGCTCGTTGGGCACCTGCCGCAGCCGCGCCAGCCGGGTGGCGATGCCGGCGAGCCGCGCGGCCCGCTCCGGGTCGGCGCGGTAGACCAGGACCGGCGCCGCGCCAGGGGCGACCTCGATGGGCTCCTTGAAGGAGAAGGGCACGCCGACCACGCGGCCGTCGAACTCGGGGATGGCGACCTGCATGGCCGCGTCGAGCGGGGACAGCCCGCCGTCGGCCGCCGCCCAGGCGGCCCGGCTGGTGGTGACGCAGATGCCCTGGACGACCGGCACGTCGAGGGCGTCCAGCGCCGGCACCTGCCAGGACGCCCAGCCCTCCGGGCGCTCCTCGCCGGCGCCGGCCATGGCGTCAGCGGCATTGCTGCCGCCGGCGGCGAGCACGGTCACCACCAGGGCGTCGACGCCGTGCTCGGCGAGCAGCTCGGCGGCTCGAACGCGGCCGTCGGGGCCGGGCCGCAGCGAGTAGCAGAACACCGGCAGCGGGTTGGCCCCGGCGGCGTCGAGCGCCTCGACCAGGGTGTCGACGAAGGCGGTGTTGCCGCTCATCCAGTGCGCCCGGTAGAAGACCACGCCGACGGTGGGACGCCCGGGGTCGCGCCGCGCGGCCAGCTCGGGCCGGTAGAGCCCGTGGCCGGGCAGGACGGCCGGCGGCTCGAAGCCGAAGCCGCCGAACAGCAGGGTGTCGGCCACGAAGCGGAGCAGGTTGGCGGTGTTGGCGACGCCGCCGTGGCGCAGGTACTCGAACGCCTCCGCGACCACCCCGGCGGGGGCGGTGGAGGCGGCGGCCAGCTCGGCGTCGGGCTCGGCCTCGCCGCCGAAGGCGAGCAGCGGCACGCCGCGCTCGGCGCAGCGCCGGCGCAGCAGGTCGAACCCTGCCGGCCAGGCGCCACGTCCGCCGAGCAGCCGGACCAGGACGGCCTCGGCGCCCGGCAGGTGCCGCTCGCAGAAGGCCGCCGGGTCGGGCTCGCCGGCCGGGTTGGCGGCACGCACCTCCGGGAAGCCGGCCGGCAGCTCGGCGGTCGCCCTCCTCGCGGCGAGCACCTCGGTGTCGGCGGTGGTGAGCAGCAGGATCACGGCACCCCTCCCGGAGGGATCACGGGCAGGCCGGGCGGGGCGCCGCGCTCGACCAGGCGGGCGATCGCCGCCATGTCGCTGTGCTCGGCGACCAGGTCGCCGAGGGCGTCGAGGCGGGCCTCGCGGACCGCCGCGAAGGGCCGCTCGCCGGGCAGCCAGCGCAGCCCGCGGACCGATGCCACCCAGCCGAGCAGGGCGCGCCGCAGGCGGTCGCCTTCGAGCAGCCCGTGCCAGGAGGTGCCGAGCACAATGCCGGAGCGGCAGCCGTCGTCGCCGCCGCCCGCGCGCAGCAGCAGCGGCTCGCCACCGAAGCGCCGCGTGCGGCCGTGGTGGATCTCGTAGCCGGCGGCCTCGGCGTCGCCCAGCCATGGGGCGTGCCCGTGCGGGGTGGACAGCACCTTCTCCGCGGCGAACACGGTCTCGACCGGCAGCAGGCCGAGGCCCTCGACCTCGCCGGCGCCGCTCTCCACCGGGTCGACCACGCGCTTGCCGAGCATCTGGTAGCCGCCGCAGACGCCGAGCAGGGGCAGCCCCCGCTCCACCCGGCGGGCCAGCGCCCGGTCCAGGCCGCGCTCGCGCAGCCAGGCGAGGTCCTCCACGGTCGCCTTGGTGCCCGGCAGCACCACCAGGTCGGCGCCGAGCACGTCGGCGGGCGCCTGGGTGAAGCGCACCGCGACGCCGGGCTCGGCGGCGAGCGCGTCGAAGTCGGTGAAGTTGGAGATCCAGCGCAGCCGCACCACGGCAACGGTGAGCGCGTCCGGCCCGCGCGGGGGCAGGGCGCCGTCGCGCGGCGCCTCCAGCGCCAGGGAGTCCTCCACGTCCAGCCACAGGCCGCGCCGCCACGGCAGCACGCCGAGCACGGGCCGGCCGGTGAGCCGGGTGAGCTGGTCGAGGCCGGGGGCGAGCACCGCCGGGTCGCCGCGGAACTTGTTGACCAGGAAGCCGGCGACCAGGGCCTGGTCGGCGGGCTCGAGCAGCGCCACGGTGCCGTAGAGGCTGGCGAACACGCCGCCGCGGTCGATGTCGCCGACGACCACCACCGGCAGCCCGGCCGCGCGGGCGAGGCCGAGGTTGGCAAGGTCGCCGGCGCGCAGGTTGATCTCGGCGGGGCTGCCGGCGCCCTCGCAGACGACCACGTCGAAGCGGGCGCGCAGGTCCGCGAGGGCGTCGTGGACCACCCCGGCGAGCTCGGCCTTGAGCTCCTGGTAGGAACGCGCGTCCACCTCGGCGAGCGGCCGGCCCATGACCACCACCTGGCTGTGCCGCTCGCCGCTCGGCTTGAGCAGCACCGGGTTCATCGCCGCCTCGGGCACCACCCTGGCGGCCGCGGCCTGGGCGGCCTGGGCGCGCCCGATCTCCGCCCCGCCGGGCGTGACCGCCGAGTTGAGCGCCATGTTCTGCGCCTTGAACGGCGCCACGCGCACGCCCTGCCGGGCGAGCTGCCGGCACAGCCCCGCCACCACCACGCTCTTGCCCGCGTCCGACGCGGTCCCGGCGACCAGCAGCGCGCCTTTTATTGAAACGGTCGGTGGGCCTCCGCCGCTTTGTGCGCCGGCTTCCCTCGTCGCTCCATCGTCGCCTGCGGCTCCTCCGTCGCTCCTCAGTCCAGCCGGCGCGCGGCTACGGCCCACCTCCCTGTCGGTCGGGTACGGCTTCATCCGCCCACCTCGCTGTCGCGCGGACGGCGCAGCGCCGGGCCGGCCAAGGCGGCGGTGGAGGCGAGGACGGCGGCGGCGAGGCCGACGGCGCGGGACAGGCGCACGGCGCGGGCGACCGCCTCCGGGCCGGGCGCGGGGCCGTCGCCGAGGTGGGGGCGTTCCTCGACGCGGTCGCCGTAGCGGTTGCGGCCGCCGAGGCGGACGCCGAGGGCGCCGGCGAAGGCGGCCTCGAGCCGGCCGGCGTTGGGGCTGGGGTGGGCGCGGCCGTCGCGCCGCAGGGTGCGCCACGCGCGGGCGCGGTCGCCGCCGGCGACCGGGGCGAGCAGCACCGCCAGCCCGGCGGCGAGGCGGGCGGCCGGCCAGGTGAGGGCGTCGTCGAGGCGGGCGGCGGCCCAGCCGAAGCGGGCGTGGCGCGGGCTGCGGTGCCCGACCATGGCGTCGAGGGTGTTGGCGGCGCGGTAGGCGGCCACCCCGGCCGGGCCCGCCAGCGCGCCCCACAGCAGCGGCGCGACCACCGCGTCGGCGGTGTTCTCGGCCACCGACTCCAGCGCCGCCCGGCACAGCTCGGGCCCGTCGAGCCCGGCCGGGTCCCTGCCGGCGAGGGTGGGCGCGAGCCGCCTGGCGGCGTCGAGGTCGCCGGCGCCGACCGCCCGCGCCAGCGCGCCGGCCGTGCGGCCGAGGGAGCGGCCGCCGAGCGCCGTCCAGGTCACCGCCGCCGCGAACGCCGCCCTTGCGGCCGGCCGGCGCCGCAGGCGGCGGTCGGCCAGCGCCGCCAGCGCCGCGGTGCCGCCGACGAGCACGGCGGCGTAGCCCACACCGGCCAGGCGCGACGGCCGCCAGCAGCGCGCCTCCAGCGCCCCCGCCAGGGCGCCGAACCCCGCCACCGGATGCAGCCTGGCGGGATCGCCGACCGCCAGGTCCGCGAGGGACCCGGCCGCGACCCCGGCGGCCGCCGTCAACTGCCCCGCGGGCAGGACGGCCGTGAGCGTCCGGCGTGCGGCTCGCGGCGCTGCTGCCGGCTTCATGCCGGTCAGGCGCGGACGGGCGAGGCCGCCGCGCCGGCCGCCCTCCGCTCGGCGCGCATCGCCAGCGCCCCGAAGGCCGCGCCCATGGCGGCCCACAGCAGCGCCTGCCCCGACGCCGACGCCAGCCGGGCGCGCCAGAGCAGCTCGGCGGGCACGGCGACCCGCTGCGGCACCTCGGGCAGGACGGCGTAGGCGAGGCCGACGGCGACCAGGTAGCCGGCGCCGACGGCGAGCTGCCGGCGCCAGCGCTCCACGCCGAGCTCGGCGAGGCGGCGGGCGGCGAGCCAGGCGACCACCGAGATCAGCAGCGAGGCGGCCACCGCGGCCAGGTACAGCCGCGTCCGGGTGGCGGCGGTGCCGGGGTCGCCGACCCCGGGCGGGTTGGCCGGGTAGTGGAGGAACGGCACCAGGAACAGCGTGCCGAAGCCGGCCGCGGCGAGGCGCACGGCCTTGTCCCAGACGGTCCCGGCGGCCATGCGCGGCTCCAGCAGCTGGTAGGCGAGCGCGAACACGCCCCCGACCGCGACGCCGTACAGTGTGGTCGCGCCGACAAGCCCGAACTTCTGGGTGCCGCGGGACAGCAGCTCGACGGCTCCCGCCCCGCCGGAGGCGGCGGCCTCCAGCCGGATCGCCTGGTCGATCACGGGCTCGCCGACGAACAGGAGGTAGACGCCGCTGACCAGGCCGGCGACCAGGCCGGCCAGGAGCCCGCGGCGCAGCAACAGCGCCATGGAAGCTCAGCTCCTCGAGATCGCCGCGGCGCTAGTGGCAGGGGAAGCCGAGCAGGTGCCGGCCGTCGTGGAAGAATTCGTGGAGGAACTTGTCGGCCATGGCGGCCTTGCCGAACAGCGGCTCGAGCAGCAGGCCCTGGTCGAAGGCGACGGCGTAGACGAGCAGGGCGAGGCCGACGGCGGCCAGCGGCACCCAGGCGGGCATGCGCCTGGCAACCGGCCTCCTGGCAGGGGCGGTGCGGGCGGTCACGTTGGGGGAACCTCCTCGGGGTCCTGCGCCCCGGTCGGACGTCGGCGGCGAGCCAGTCTCCTGGCTCCCGGATCTCGGCTTCCTCCGGCCTTCCCACCCGTGAGCAGTGGCCATGCTGGAGGATCGCTCCCCGGTCACAGTGGCGCGACCGCGCCGGACTTTCACCGGCTTCCTGGTACCCGCCGCCGCGGCGCCGGTCCGGAGCCGTCGGCTCCTGGCGCCGTGGCCGGATGTTGTCAACCAGGGCGGCGCCCCGTCAACCCGGCGCCGCCCTGCCCGGAAGGCCGGGTTGCGCCGCCGCGGTGCTCGGTCCTCGGGCGTCGGTGCCGCGCCGCCCGCGGGGCCGGCGTGGTCCTCAGCCTGGACGGTCGCGGTGCGCCGCTCAGGCCGGCGTGGCCCCGATGGCGAGCAGGGCTTCGGCCTCGCCGGCGTAGGCGCCGGCGCCGACCTGGCGCCAGAAGTCGAGCGCGGCGCCGAGCTACGCGCGGGCGCGCTCGGGCGCGCCGGCGGCCAGCAGGCGCCTGCCGGCCTCCAGGCGGGCGTAGGCCTCGTCGGGGCGGGAGCCGATGCGGGCGTAGACCTCCGCGGCGCCGGCCGCGCCCGCTCGGTCAGCTCGGGATCGTCGCGACCGGCCGCGCGGGCGAACCGGAGAGCCCATTGGTCGATCTTCGCATTCCGGGCCGACCGGCCCGTACCCCTTTGCCTCGGGCGCGGCGAAATGACCATACTGAGTATGGACATACCGAGTATGGACTTACTGAGTAAGGGGCCTACCGGGTAGGGGGAATGATGAGCGTCCGCCACAGTCTCCTGGCGCTGCTGGAGCGGCGTCCCATGTACGGCTACGGGCTGAAGGGCGAGTTCGAGGCCGCCACCGGCCACATGTGGCCGCTCAACGACGGCCAGGTCTACACCACCCTGGCCCGGCTCGAGCGGGACGGGCTGGTGGAGGCCGACGCCGGCGCCGACGGCCAGAAGGTCTACCGGCTCGCCGAGGCCGGCCGCCGGGAGCTGGACGGCTGGTTCCTCGGGCCGCTCGTGCGCGACGCCGTGCCCAGGCAGGAGCTGGCCCTCAAGCTCGTCTTCGCGGTCCGCTCGCCGAGCGTGGACGTCCACCGGGTGATCCAGCGCCAGCGGGCCGCGACCATGCGGTCGTTGCAGGAGCTCACCCGCCTCAAGGGCGACGGGCAGCCGGGCGACGACCTCTCCTGGCTGCTGGTGCTCGACAGCATGCTGTTCCAGGCCGAGGCCGAGGTGCGCTGGCTGGACCACTGCGAGGCGAGCCTGGTCAGGTACTCGCCGCCGCCCGCACGGGTGGCGCCGGAAGCGCCCGAGCCGGCCACGGAGGTGAACCGGTGATGAGCATCCTCGAGCTGCGCGAGGTGCACCGGGTCCACGGCAGCGGCGAGACGGCGGTCCACGCGCTGCGCGGCGTCTCGCTGACCGTCGGGGAGGGCGAGCTGGTCGCCGTGATGGGGCCGTCCGGGTCGGGCAAGTCGACCCTGCTCAACCTCGCCGGTGGGCTGGACCGCCCGACCAGGGGCGAGGTCGTGGTGGAGGGCACGGTGCTGGGCAGCTGCAGCCGGCGGGCGCTGGCGGCGCTGCGCCGCCGCCGCGTCGGCTACGTCTTCCAGGACCTGAACCTGCTGGCCAGCCTCATGGCGGCGGAGAACGTGGCGCTGCCGCTCGAGCTCGACGGCGTCGGCGCCAGGCAGGCACGCCGGCTCGCCCTCGCGGCATTGTCCGAGGTGGACCTCGACGGCTACGGCCCGCGCTTCCCCGACGAGCTCTCCGGCGGCCAGCAGCAGCGGGTGGCGATCGCCCGCGCCCTGGTGGGACAGCGCCGCCTGGTGCTGGCCGACGAGCCGACCGGCGCGCTGGACTCCCAGACCGGCGAGGCGGTGCTGCGCCTGCTGCGCGCCAAGGTGGACGACGGCGCCGCCGGGGTCCTCGTCACCCACGAGGCGCGGCACGCCGCCTGGGCCGACCGGGTGGTGTTCCTGCGCGACGGCGTCATCGTCGACACCTCGGGCCCGCTCGACCAGCCCGACGAGCTGCTCGCCAGCCCTGGCGGTGGCCAGTGACCGGCTGGCGCGCCGCCCTGCGGGTGGCCAGGCGCGAGGCGCGCAAGGCCAGGGGGCGCTCGCTGCTGGTGGTCGCGATGATCACCGTGCCGGTGGCTGCCCTGGCGTTCGCCGCGGTCATCCAGGACACCTTCACCCTCACCCCCGGCGAGCGGGCCGACCGCCTCATGGGCGGCGCCCAGGCGGTGGTCGAGTGGGCGTTCGAGGGGCCGGTGCACCAACCCTCGGACGACCTGGCGGGCATCCCCGCCGGCCCGCCCGCAGCGGCGCCCGCGCCCACCGAGCGGCGGCTGCTGGCGCTGCTGCCGCCAGGCACCAGGGCGGTCGCCGACCGGGCCGGCGCCCTTGAGGTCCACACCGCGACCGGGGCGGGGAGCGTCCACGCCCGCATGCTCGACTACACCGACCCCCTGGCACGCGGCATGCTGCGCCAGCGGTCCGGCCGCGCGCCGGCCGCACCGGACGAGGTCGCCCTGACCCCGGCCGCGGCCCGCCGCCTCGGCGCCGGGGTGGGCGGCACCGTGCGCCTCGCCGAAGGCGGCCACAGCTTCCGCGTGGTCGGCACCGTCGAGGAGCCCGGCGACCTCAAGGCCACCACGATCGTCCTGCACCCTGGGGCGCTGCCGGCGGGGACGCTCTCGCGGCAGCTGCAGGACCTGACCTGGCTGGTGGCAACGCCGGGCCCGCTGACCTGGGCACAGGTCAAGGAGCTCAACACCCACGGGGTGGCGGCGGTCTCGCGGCAGGTGCTGACACACCCGCCGAGCCAGGCCGAGCGCTACCCGGAATTCAACGACCGGCAAGGCTCGGGCTCGGAGCTGGCCGTGGTGCTCGTCGGTGGGCTGGCGCTGCTGGAGATCGTCCTGCTGGCGGGGCCGGCGTTCGCGGTCGGCGCCCGTCGCCGCCGCCGCGACCTGGCGCTGGTCGCCGCGGCCGGGGGGACCCCGCCGCAGCTGCGCCGCATCGTGCTCGCCGACGGGGTCGTGCTGGGGGCGGTCGCGGCGTTCGCGGGCGTGGCGCTCGGCGTCGCCACCGCCGGGCTCGCCCGTCCGCTGCTCGAGGCCCACCTCGCCAACATGCGGTCGGGCGGCTTCCGGGTGTTCCCACTGGCGCTGGCCGGGCTGGCGACGCTGGCGGTGGTCACCGGGCTGCTGGCGGCGCTGGTCCCCGCGTGGATCGCGTCCCGCCAGGAGGTGGTGGCGGCGCTGGCCGGCCGGCGCGGCATCACCCGGTCACGGCGGCGCTGGCCGGCGCTCGGCGTGATCCTGGTCGCGGCCGGGGCCGTTCTGGCGGCCGTCGGCGCGCGGCGGGTCGACGCGACCGTCATCCTCGCCGGGCTGGTCGTGGTCGAGCTGGGCCTGGTCCTCTGCACCCCCGCCCTGGTAGGGCTGGTCGCCCGCGCCGGTCCGTGGCTGCCGCTGGCGCCCCGGATCGCGCTGCGCGACACCTCCCGCAACCGCACCGCCTCGGCACCGGCGATCGCGGCCGTGATGGCGGCCGTCGCCGGCAGCCTCGCGGTCGGCATCGTGCTGGTCGCCCAGGACGCCCGCGACCACGACCCACGCCTCGCCGCGGGCCGGCCGGGGGACGTAGTCGTGTACGGCACCATCGGCGAGCGGCCGCTCTCGGCCGACCAGGTCGCCGTCCTTCGCCGCACCCTTCCGGTCGAGCAGGTCGCCGAGGTCAGCCTGCTGTCGTGCGGCGGCCGGCCGTGCGGCGTCCAGCTGCAGCTGCCCGCGGCGCACCAGTGCCCCTACGAGCCCGATGTGCTCGGACGCAGGCCGACCAGGGCGGAGCAGCGGGCCGCCAGGCGCGAGCCCCGCTGCGACGGCGTCGGCGTCCCCTACCGGTACTTCACCGGCATGCTCCAGTCGACGCGTGGCCTGACGGTGGTGGTCGACCCCGAGGCGGCCGGCGTGGTCGCGGGCCTCCCGGCCGCGGACGCCGGGCTGGCGGCCGCCGCACTGCGCGCCGGCAGGGTGGTGGTCGACGACCCGGACCCGGTGCGGGACGGCCGCGTCACGCTGACCGTCGGATTCAAGGCCGCCGGCGACCGGACGACGTGGACGCTGACGGCGCCCGGCTTCGCCCTGCCGCACCACCCGCGGGCACCCATCACCATGATGACCGCGGCGACCGCCCGCTCCCTCGGCCTGGGCTCCACGCCGCTGGCCATGCTGGCGACCACCAGCCGCATGCCGACGGCCGCCGAGCAGGACCGGCTCAAGGCCGCGCTCGGCGGCGACCTGCAGGTGCAGGTCGAGCGGGGCCCGCAGGCGAGCACCCAGGCCCTGCTGGTGCTCGCCGTGGTGGCCGGCGTGATCACGCTCGGGTCGAGCGCCATCGCCACCGCGCTCGCCGCCGCCGACGGCCGCGCCGACCTCGGCACGCTGGCCGCGGTCGGCGCCTCCCCGCGGGTGCGCCGGGTGCTGTCGCTGAGCCAGTCCGGCGTGATCGCCGGGCTGGGGTCGGTGCTCGGCGTCGCCGCGGGGCTGGGCGCCTCCGTGGCCGTGCTGACCGCCCTCAACCGGGCGTGGGCCGACGTCTGGCCGGCCCCGGTCCCCTACCGGATCACCGTGCCCTGGCTCAACGTCGGCCTGGCGCTGCTGGCCGTGCCGCTGGTCGCGATGCTCGGCGCCGGCCTGCTGACCCGCTCCCGGCTGCCGATCGAGCGCCGCCTGTAGCGGCGGTGCCAGCACCTCGCCAGGTCGGGCCCGGTGCTACCGCACCGTGACGGTCATGTTCATGCCCGGGTGGACGGTGCAGGTGACCTGGAAGGTGCCGGCGGCGGTCCACGCCGGCGTGGTCCACACCTCGCCGTCGCTGCGGTGCCCCGAGGAGCCGCCGAAGCTGGGCGCGCCCGCGCGGTGATCCGGGAACCACGCTCTGACGCTTCCCCGCGATCTCGCCTCGGCATGATTATCCTATTGGCCTTGTTAGCGAAGCTGATTGATATCGCCGATTTTGGTCCTTACGATCAGCCCGTGAGCTGGGGGTCATACCGGGGGTTCGGGGCACGGAAGGAAGGGTCATGGCGAGTGTGGTGTCCATCCAGGAGCGAACTTGGGACCTGTTCTTGCGACCCTCGCCGCCGAGACGCGCCGTCTTCGCCGCGAACGCGCGGGCCCTCGAGGCCGAGGGACTTGAGCCGATCACGAGCTTCTCGATCTTCGACGAGCGTCACCTGGCCCGCGCTACGGAGGTCGCCGCCGAGCTGATGGAGCTCGCCGGCGCTGGCTCTACGGAGGACGGCCTTGAGGAGGCGCTCAACCACTACGAGCGGCTGCAGGGACGGGAGAACCCGGATCTTCTCGACTACGCGCTGCTGCTGGTCATCACCCACCATCCGCGAGGCCGGCTCCTGACCCATTCGGTCCCGCCCCTGACCTTGCGCAATCCCGAGCTCGTCGCGCCATCGGCCGTGGCGCGGGAACGCGTCGTGAACAGCGTGGAGATGCTGATCGCGCTGCGCCGGAGGCCCGAGGACGAGGCCGTGTCACCATTCACGGGTGGCGCCCTGCCGACCGACAACCTCGAGTGGTACCGGGAGGACCCGTTCGCCAACGAGCACCACGTCCACTGGCACGTGGTGTACCCGTACCGCGGCATCCCCGACCCCAGCAACCCCCAGCAGCGGAAGTTCAAGGACCGTCAGGGCGAGATCTTCTTCTACATGCACCAGCAGATGCTCGCGCGCTACGACGCCGAACGGCTGGCTCTGGAGCTGCCGCCGGTCGCGGCGCTGGAGGACTACGGCGCGCCTGTCGCCGTGGGGTACGACCCAGGCCCGTACCTGGAGGCCAACCTGTTCTTCTTCCCACGGCAGTCGTGGAAGCGGATGGTCGATATTCCGCCATCCGGTAGCCAGCCGCCCTACACCGTGGCGGAGCACGAGCGACACCGCGACCACCTCAAGGAGGCAGTCGACAAACGCGAATACCTGCAGGTGAGCCCGCCCGTCCCGATGACCGATCCCCAGGCCGGTCCCAACGCCGAGCCCAGCCGGCTCGGCGCCACCATCGAAGCCAGCGGCGCGCGCGTGGGGTCTACCGCCACCCCCAGACCATACGGCAGCCTCCACAACCTCGGGCACGGCACGCTGTCTGGGGCCTCGACAGACGAGCGGGGGAACGGGCGTAGCGGCGTGATGCGCGATCCCGCGACCGCTATCCGCGACCCCGTCTTCTGGGAGTGGCACAAGCACATCGACGACTTCTACGCGGCCTGGCAGAAGCGAGAAGCCTCGTACACCTTCGCAGACCGCCCACCAGTGCGCCTGCGCAAGCAGCTCAACCCCGTGGACGGCCGCGCTCAGTCGTCGGATCTTCTCCTCGTCTTCGAGGACCAGCTGCCCGAGGGGGCCACGCAGAACCCGGACAACCTGCAGGAGTGGCCGAACCTCCGGCCCTGGGCCCAGGCCACGTTCGGGGGCGATCATTGGGACAACGACGGCTCCGCGACCGGCCTCACCACGGCCACGCTGGAGACCTCCATGCTGCACCGGCAGCTGGTCCTGGCCGATCGGGTGACGACCGTGCCGATCGAGCATCTCACCCATCGCCCGTTCGTCTACGTCCTTCGGATCGAGAACACGGCGGACCGGCCGGTGCAGGTGACCGTTCGGATCTTCCTGGTGCCCCTGTCACGGGCGGAGGAGCGGCGAGCCTGGATCGAGATGGACAAGTTCGTCCAAACCTTGGAACCACGGGAGAAGGCCGTCATCTCCCGACGCGGCGCGCAGTCGTCAGTGGTCCGCAAGCCAGCGGATATGACGCCAAAGCTCCTCCCAGCCAGCACCCTGCGCATCAGCCAGGACGATCTAAATGCCATGGTGGACGCGGGCCTGCCCGACGCGATCGCCGAGCAGCTCGCGCCGTTCGTTGGCAGTGTGGCCCTGCTGGAGACGATCTTTCTAGCTCTGGGCCAGCAGCTCTGGGACGTCGCCACCCCGTTCCTCGGGAGCCACATCGTTCCCGGCGAGCAGCCACACGCGCCGACTGGGACCGCGGCGCAGATCGAGGAGACCGAGGAGGCCAACTACTGCACCTGCGGCTGGCCATACAACCTGCTGCTCCCACGCGGCAACGTCGAGGGCATGCCGTTCCGGCTCGCTATCGTCTGCACGGACTGGGAGATCGACCGCACGCCCTTGGAAGAGGTCCATCCCTGCGGGTCGGTCTCGTTCTGCGGCGCTCGGGACGTCTATCCCGACGTCCGCCCGATGGGCTATCCGTTCGACCGCCCGCTCACCAGCTCCATCAGCGGCGCGATCCTGGCAAACGACAACATGGCGTTCCGCGATATCGCCATCCGACAAACGCCAGGCCGACCTTCCGACGGCTGACCAGACCCAGCCAGCTTGTCCTTCCTCACCGGACCCTACACGGGAAAGCCCTCCGCCATCCACCGCGCGAAGAGGTCTGTCTGGGCCTTTGTCCATCGCTGATGCGGCGGAGGTGGCATCACCTTTCGTTGTGGGTTGGCTTGCGTCAAGCGGTCGAGAACCTCTTGTGCGCGGTCCTTCACCGTCTCGTAGGTGCTCAGGTCCACACCGAAAGGAACCATGTGCTCGATATCAACGGGGCGGAAGAGGGCCAGGATGTCGCGGCTGAAGCTGGTGGTGGATTTCGAAGGGATGGTGCGGGTCGCGATGAAAGCGAGCCGGGCTTGGTCAGAGGTCAGCAGCCCGCTGAGGTAGCGGAGGTCGTCCGGATCGGTGGTCGCCGGCTGTATCTCCTGGACCTTTGTGACGGCTGTCTCGATGCGCTGCTCGTGGACGGTCCATCGCGCCGTCTCGGCGCCCGGCAGGTGAATCGGGACCGGAAGCGTGAAGGGGATGCTGGCAACACCGTCACCCACTCCGGTGGACATCGTCGTCAGCTTGCGCGCAAGAAACCCTACCCGCGATCGCATCTCGGCGAAGATCCACGCTGTCAGCAGCTTGCGGTCGTCGCCTGAGGCCAGCAGGTAATGCTGGACCAGACCGAGAAGCAGGCCGTAGCGAAGATCGGCCAACTCCGCCCAGCGTCGCGTGCGCTGGTCGACGATCTCGGTTACTCGAGGGTCGGTCGAGACGTTTCTGGTGGGGATCCACTCACCAGCGGGGAATGCTGGTGCGCCAGCATGACCACGGTAGACGAGCCGGAACCGCTCAAAATGAGACTGCTCACCCGAGCCCGTGGGCCCTTCGCCCTGCTCTCCTATATCGCGGATAGCTGCTCGAGCAGTTGCACGATCGACCACCCGATGGACCCGCAGGCCTCCCACCTGCCAGTCCGACGGCTCTGCCTGCTGCTCGGGGGTGCTGACCTCGAAAGCGCTGTCCGGAAGGTGCCAGGAATCCGGGGGGGCCTGCTGGTATGCCGCCATGGCGAGATGACGCACTGTCGCGTCCCAGTCGTCACCACTGGTTGCCCCCTCCTCGACCTGCTCCTGTGTGGCAAACACAAGACCCAGCAATCCGTAGAGAACACCCACGTGGTTGATCTGAGCGGCCGCCGACCCCTGAGCGACGTTGATGATGTCGTCAACGTCCCGAGCGTCGGTCGGGGCCTCAGCCACGACGTACTTTGCCAGTGAGTGCTGGCTGAGAGGCTCCAAGTGGAGGGCGAACGGGTAGAGGTCCTTACGTGGAGGGAAATCCTCTCGTTCGAAGTTGGGCGACAGCCCCAGCGCGAGCAGCAGGTTCTGCACGGTAATGAGATGTCCCATTTCCTCCCTGGCGATACCCAGGATCCTCGTGGGCCATGAGGCGGAGGACTTGTCGTCCTCGTCCAACACCGCCTTCTGCGCAGGATCACTGACGTCCTCTTTGCTCTTCAACGAATAGGCTGCGTACAGATACTGCACCATCAGCGCATGCTCGATCTCCGCGGCTGATTCGAGCAGGATCTCTGCCTTATCCAATGGCGACTGCCAAGCCCTGAGGTCCGGAAGCTCGATCGACATAACCGATTCGCCCGCCGCGGAAGGAGACCGCAACCTTGCTTCGAGGCCGATCAGGGGGCTGGTCAGGGGCACGCGGATCTCATACTCGCTCCAGCGAAACTCTGGCGTAGGCAATGTGGTCTCCCTGTCTCACCTGGGCCCGGACCTGGGATGGGATAGAGGAAGTTCGGGAAGGCCCGATCTGCTGGCAAGCAGGTTGACGTGAATCGTCACCCTGACCTGAAAGTTGGCCTGTTTGCCCCAGTGCTCCACAGTACTGCGGGCTACCCAGACCCGACCAGCGCCGGGTGTCGTCAATCACCCGCACCGCCGGAGCCGGTTCGGCGGTCATGCGCCGGGCGAGCCACTCACAGACCCCGTTCGACAGATGCGGTGTCCTGCTTCCCACTGCCTGCGGCGCAGAGCTACCGGAAGCGCGGGCGCCTGTCCAGCCGCCCGTGCCTGGTAGTGCTTGCAATTGCTAGCACTAGTGCTACAGTAGTAAGCGCACAGCCGACAAGGAGCTACGCTCACAAGGAGCTTCATCGATATGGCTACTTCCACCCAGAGGGCCGGCGAGCGGGCGGAGCGCGCCCAGCGCCTGCGCTCGCTGCTGACCGACTCCGCCTACGCCACCATCGGCGCCGGCGGTGCCGCGGTCGAGCTGGTGCGCTCGATCGACCGCATCCGCATCGACGTGCCCAAGCAGGCCCGCGACTACGGCAAGGATGCCCCCGCGAGGCTGCGCCAGCTGCGTGAGCAGGGCGTGAGCAACGCCCGCAAGGTGCGCGAGCAGGGTACCTCCGGCGCGCGCGAGCTGCGCGACCAGGCCGGCAAGGAGTTCGACGACCTCGCCAAGCGCGGCCGCGAGCTGGTCGGCGCGATCCGTGGCAGCGCCGCCGCCAAGCAGGCCGCCAGCCAGGTCCGCAGCGCCCGCAGCCGCGTCAAGGCCGCGGGCACCAGCACCGGCCGGGCCGCCGCCGACAGCACCACCGCCGTCAAGCGTGCCGGCACGGTCGTGGCCGACCGCACCGAGCCCATGCCGCAGGCGGCCGCCTCGCACCGGCGCGGCGGCGCCATCCGCCCCTACGAGCAGCGCACCGTCGAGGAGCTGCAGCAGCGGGCCGGCGAGCTCGGCATCGAGGGCCACGCCTCGATGAGCAAGGACGAGCTGATCGCCGCGCTGCGCCGAGGGCGCTGAGCCACGGCGTCGAGCACCAGGACCTGGCCCCGGCGCCCGCCGGGGCCAGGTCGTCGCCGTTCCGGGACGGTCAGGCGCCGCTTCCGGACGTAGACTGCCTGTAAGGCTTGCTTCATCGACCGGCGCCACCTGACACCCGTACCTCCGGCGCCGTCGCCAGCCGCCCAGGCGGCTCGGAGCGGGAGGTCACCGTGGGCCGCGTCGGTCTCGTGCTCGGCGCGGGGGGCGTGGTCGGGCATGCCTTCCACGCCGGCGTGCTGCGCGCCCTCGCCGAGGTCAGCGGCTGGGACCCCCGCAGCGCCGAGGTGATCGTCGGCACCTCGGCCGGCGCCCACGTCGGCGCCCTGCTCCGCGGCGGCTTCAGCGCCGCCGACATCGCGGCCCGCGCGGCCGGGGAGCCGGTCTCCGCCGAGGGCGCCCGCATCCTGCGCCGCATCGGGCCCAACGAGCCGATCCCGGGCCCGCGCGCCCGCTCCATCGGGATGGCCTCACCGAGGCTGCTGCTGCGCGCCGTGGCCCGTCCCTGGGCGCCACCCCGCCTCGGCTCGCTCACGGCCGCGGTCCTGCCCCGCGGCCGTGTCTCGCTGGAGCCGTTCGCCGTGCGGCTGCGCTGGCTGTTCGAGGACGGCTGGCCCGACGACCCCCTGTGGCTGTGCGCGGTGCGGCTCGACGACGGCCGCCGGGTGGTGCTGGGCCGGCCGGGTGCGCCGGGCACCGACGTGGGGACGGCGGTGGCGGCGTCCTGCGCCATCCCCGGCTGGTTCGCGCCGGTCGCGGTCGACGGCTGCTGGTGCGTGGACGGCGGCGCCCACTCCCCCACCAACCTCGACGTGCTCGCCGGGTACGGGCTGGACCTGGTAGTGGTCAGCGCGCCCATGTCGATCGCCCGCGGGGTGCGGCGCCCCTCGGTCGACCAGCCTGCCCGCCGCGCCCTGCGCCTGCGCCTGGCCGACGAGGCCCGCCGGGTGCGCCGCCAGGGCACCGAGGTGGTCGCCTTCCAGCCGGTCGCCGCCGACCTCGAGGTGATGGGGCTGAACTCGATGAACCCCAAGCACCGCTACCCGGTGGTGCGCCAGGCCTACCAGTCGACCCTGCGGCGGCTGCGGCGCCCCGACAGCCTCGAGCGCCTCGCCCCACTCCGGTAGGACGGCGCCGCCGGACCCGGTGGCGCCGTCCTCTCGTTGCCTGACCCCGTCCCCGGCGCGCTGCCGGCCCCTCGATCCCGCTCTTGGCGGTGGTTTGGGTCCTGGGGGGTGGTATCTAAATTGATTATCGGTCGTTGGACGAGGACCGCAGCCGCCAGGCGGGCAGGAGCGCGGCCAGCATCAGCGCGCCGGTCGACGCGAACGCTGCCGCGTAACCGCTGGACGCGGCGAGCAGGCCGAAGCCGGCCGCGCCCAGGCCGAAGCCGGCGTCGTAGGCGAGGTTCCACAGCGCGCTCGCGGCGGCGTAGGCGGAGGAAGGCACTCCCCCGAGCATCAGCGACAGGGTGGCGTTCTGGGTGACGCCGAAGCCGGCTCCGAACAGCAGCATCCCGGCCAGCACCGCCGCCGGGCTGGTGGTCCAGACAAGGGTGAGGATGCCGGCGGCCGCGACCAGCACCCCGGGGACGAGCAGCCCGGCGACGCCGTGGCGGTCGCCGTGGCGGTCGCCGTGGCGGCCGGCCCACCAGCGGCTGAGGGTCGCCGCCGCGGCGTGGGCGAGCAGGGCCGCGGCGACCAGGTTGACGGACGCCCCCCTGGCCGCCAGCGGCAGGAAGGTCACCACGATCCCGGCCGCCATGGTGGTGGCCGCGAACACCACCGCGGGCCACGCCAGGGCGGGCGTGCGCAGCCCGGCCACCACGCCGACCGGCCGCTCCTCGGCGCGCTCCTCGCGGCCGGGCAGGCCGGGCACCACCGCCAGCCCTGCCAGCGCGGCCGCGGCGCCGGCGACGAACACCGGCGGGTAGCCCACGTGCTCGGCGAGCCAGACGCCCAGCGGCAGCGCCACCACCGACGGCACCCCCACGACGACGCCGTAGAGGCCGAGCCCCTCGCCGCGGCGCTCGGCCGGGACCAGCGAGGCGAGCAGCGCGCCGCCCACCACCACCAGGACCCCGAAGCCGAGGCCACGGACCACGCAGACCCCCAGGATCGCGGACATGCCCCTGGCGGCGGACAGCGCCAGCGCCGGCACGCCGAGCAGCAGCAGGCCCCCGGCCAGCACCACCCGGTAGCCGAACCTGGCCACCAGGCGGGGCGTGGCCAGCTCGCCGGCGACGGTGGCGAACATCAGCGCGGCGGTGGCCAGCCCCGCCCCGTTGCCGCCGGCGCCCACCGCGGTGGCGTACAGCGGCACCACCGAGAGCAGCAGGTAGAAGCTGGTCGCGGTGCCGAAGGAGGAGACGAACACTAGCAGCAGCGCCCGGTTCACCAGGGCCGGCCGCGCCGCGCCGCGGCCGGAGCCAGCACTGCTGAGCTTCCCTGCTTGCGTCATCGCGCTCATGTCACAGCCCTTCGTGCCGTCGTCTCGAGGTGCGTCACCGTGGCCATGCCGTCGAGCCTACGAGCGCCAGTGGCCCCTGGTAAGCTCCAATTCCATGCCGATCGAATGGGCCGGTTTGAGCCCGGAGCTGCTGCTCGCGCTCGACCGCGGGCGGGCCGAGCCGCTGCGCTCGCAGCTCGAGGGCCAGCTCCGCGACGCGATCCGGAGCGGCCGCCTGCGGGTGGGCGAGCGGCTGCCCTCCTCACGCGAGCTGGCCAGCGCGCTCGGGCTCTCGCGTGGCCTGGTGCAGGACTGCTACGGCCAGCTCCAGGCCGAGGGCTACCTCAGCACCAGGGTGGGCTCGGCCACCCGCGTCGCCGCGGGCGCGGGCACCCCGGCGGCGCCGCCACCGCCGGACACGGCCGCGCCACGCCTGCGGGTCGACTTCCTCTCCGGCGTGCCCGACCTGTCGAGCTTCCCGCGCGGCGACTGGGTCTGGGCGCAGCGGGAGGCCTGCCGCAGCGCGCCGACGGCGGCGTTCGACTACGGCGACCCGCGCGGCAGCGCCGTGCTGCGGGAGGTGCTCGCCGCCTACCTCCGCCGCGTCCGCGGCGCCGCGGCCGACCCGGAGCGGATGGTCGTCTGCGCCGGCTTCGCCCAGGGGCTCAACCTGGTCTTGCGGGTGCTGGCGGGAGCCGGGGTCCGGCGGGTGGCCTTCGAGGACCCCGGCTACAACGAGACGCGCGCCTACGTCGCCGCGCACGCGGACGTCGAGACCGTTCCCGTCCCGGTCGACGAGCGTGGCGTCGACGTCGTGGCGCTCGCCGCCAGCGGGGCGAGGGCGGTGGTCGTCACCCCCGCGCACCAGTGGCCCACCGGGGTCGTCCTCGCCCCCGAGCGACGCCAGGCGCTGGTCGCGTGGGCGGCCGCGCACGACGCGACCATCGTCGAGGACGACTACGACGCCGAGTTCCGCTACGACCGCGAGCCGGTCGGGGCGCTGCAGGGCCTGGCGCCCGACCGGGTGGCCGCCATCGGCACGGTCAGCAAGTCGCTGGCGCCGTCGCTGCGCCTCGGCTGGATCGTCTGCCCCCCGGCGCTGGCCGACGCGGTCGCCGAGGAGAAGCGGCGCAGCGACCGCGGCTCGCCCGGGCTGGACCAGCTGGTCGTCGCCAGGCTGATCGAATCGGGTCGCTTCGACCGCCACCTGCGGCGCATGCGCGGCGTCTACGCGCGGCGACGCCGCGCGCTGCTCGACGCGCTCGCCGAGCACGCCCCGGAGGTCACGCTCACCGGCCTGGCCGCCGGCTTCCACGCGGTGGCGCACCTGCCGCAACCGGCCGAGGAACGGGCGGTCGTCGCCGCCGCCCGTGCCCGCTCCGTCGGCCTCCACGGCATGAGCGACAACCGCTCCACCGGGGCCACCACGCCCACCCAGCTGGTGGTCGGCTTCGGCAACCTCAGCGAGCGCGCCATCCAGGCGGGCATCGCCGCCGTCGGCGACCTCCTGCGGGGACGCCCGGCCTGAGCCCGGTCAGCGGCCGGGGCGCCCCCGGCGCGGCGTGGCGCCACCCCCGGCCGCCTTGAGCAGCTCGGCCATGCCGGCCTCGATGCCGCGGCAGAGGACCTCCACGTCCGGCACGGTGTCGTAGTCGGAGGTCACCCCGAAGGTGAGCCTGCCGTCGTAGGAGAAGACCGCCACCCCGACCCGCATGGGGCTGGCGAGCGGGACGTAGGGGCAGGCCTCGACCAGGCGCCGGCCCAGCGCGTAGAGGGGGTGCTGCGGCCCGGGCACGTTGGTGACCACGGTGTTGACGGTGCCCTGGCCGAAGCGGCCGAGGGCGCGCGTCGCCACCCGGGTCCCGAGCGCCAGCAGCAGCGACGGGGCGAAGCCCGACAGGGCGGTCAGGGTCTCGGCCGCGACCGCCTGGCGCGACTCCTTCAGGCCGTCCATCTGCTCGCGCACGGCGGCCAGGCGCTCGACCGGGTCGTCGACCCCGACCGGCAGCTCGGCGAGCACCGCCGAGACGCGGTTGTTGTAGCTGCCGCGCTCCCCCGCGCGGCGCACCGACACGGGCACCAGCGAGCGGATCGGCGTGGCGGCCGGGGACTCGGCGTGGGCCAGGATCAGGTCCCTGAAGCCGCGCGTGACCACCGCGAGGACCACGTCGTTGACGGTGCCGCCGAGGCCGAGGCGGACGGCGCGTACCTCCTCGAGGGAGGCCCGCGCCCAGCTCCAGCGGCGGTGCGGGCCGATCGGCCCGGCGAGCGACGACGGCGGCGCCGCGTGCGCCAGCCCCGGGACGGTGGCCAGGCCCCTGGCGGTGTCGGCCAGCACGCGGCCGAGGCGCAGCGGCGCCGCCGCGGCCAGCTTCGCCGCCCGCCACTGCTCGTAGGGGCTGGCCAGGTAGTCGATCAGGGCGTCGCCGGCGAGGCGCAGGCCCGACGGCTCCTGCGGCGGCCGCCAGGTGTCAGGCACCGGCGTCGACGGCTCGGGGGTGTCGTCGAGCAGCACGGTGAGCAGGTCGGTGCCGGCGATGCCGTCGACCATGCAGTGGTGGGCCTTGGTCGACAGCGCCCAGTGGCCGTCCTCCAGGCCCTCGACCAGCCACAGCTCCCAGAGGGGCTTGGTCCGGTCGAGCTGCTGCGACATCACCCGGCCGACCAGGTTGCGGAGCTGGGCGCGCCCGCCTGGACGCGGCAGCGCGCTGTGGCGCAGGTGGTAGCCGAGGCGGAAGTGCGGGTCGTCGACCCAGACCGGCCGGCCGAGCTGCAGCGGCACCTGGCGGACGCGCTGGCGGTAGCGGCCGGCGAGCGGCAGCTTGCCGGCGACCATCGCCTCGATCTCGGCGTAGGCGGGCACGGGGCCCTCGAACACGGCCACCGAGCCGATGTGCATGTGGTTGACGTCGTTCTCGACGTGCAGGAACGCGGCGTCCTGCGGACTCAGGCGATCCACGCTGGAGCTCCCCTCGCTACGGCTGCACGGCGGCGCGGCCCGAGCCCTCGAGCCAACGCAGCACCGTGGCGGCGAAGCGCCCCGGGTCCTCGAGCTGGGGGACGTGGCCGACGTCCTTGAACACCACGAAGCCCCAGTCCGGCCGCAGCCGGGCGACCCGGCGCGCCGACGCCAGCGGCACCAGCCGGTCGGCGCTGCCGTGCACCATCAGGGTAGGCGCCCGCACCGCGGCCACGGCGCGCAGGTAGGCGCGGGAGCGGCCCAGCATGATGAGCAGCGAGCGTGCGGCCGTCAGGAAGGCGCCGTCGGCCCAGGCCTCCTCGGCGCGCTCGCGCGCCAGGGCGACCCCGGCCTCGACCACCTCGGGCGGCACCCGGCCGGGGTCGACGCAGCACAGCTCCAGGGTCTCCCGCGCGATGCCGTCCGGGCCGAGGCGGGCGCGGCGGCTCGCCAGCAGCCGCTCCCCCACCCCCGGGACGGCGTAGGCCGCGAACACGGCCGCGACCAGCCGGTCGAGCGGCACCCCGGGCGGGCGCGGCAGCGACACGTCGACCAGCACCAGTCCGGCCACCCGCTGCGGCTGCTCGGCCGCCTCCAGCAGGGCGATCGTCCCGCCCATGGAGTTGCCGACCAGCAGCGCCGGCGCGCCGGCGACCTCCTCGACGAAGCGCCCGAGCAGGCGCTGGTTGGCCCTGACGCCGGTGGAGCGGCCCGCCGGCGGGGTGTGGCCGAAGCCGGCCAGGTCGACGGCGAGCACGCGGGCGCCGCGGGCGAGCAGCGGTGCGGCGGCGAGCCAGTTGACGTGCGACCCCCCCAGGCCGTGCACCAGCACCATGGTCGGGCCCTGGCCGCCGAAGTCCAGGTAGTGCACGGGGCCGTCCAGGTCGACCAGGTGCGACGAGGCGCCCGCCGCGGCCGCCACCCTGGCCGCCGGACCTTCGACCCGTTCGGTCAGCTCCTTCACCAGGCCTGCCTCCTGACCGCCCTGCTCACCGGGGGGCTACCGCTCGGCTCTGCGTGGCTACCCGCCACCTCGGCCCTGGCCTCGCTCTCGAGCCCCCCGGACCCCCTGCTCACCGGGGGGCTACCGCTCGGCTCTGCGTGGCTACCCGCCACCTCGGCCCTGGCCTCGCTCTTGAGCCCCCCGGACCCCCTGTTCACCGAGGTTACCCAAGAGTAACGCACGGCGGCGGGTGGTGGCAGCCCAGGCCCTCCCCGGGCGCGGCGGCTCAGCCGCTGCGCTGCTCCAGGAGCTGGCGGATGGCCGCCAGCTCCTCCTTGATCGCGGCCAGCTCGCTCTGCACGGCCTCGTTCTGCTTGTAGATCGTGTCGAGGTTCTGCGGGTGGGTGTCGCCGCCGCCCGGGTCGGGGTTGTCCCCCGTCCGCAGCAGCTCGACCAGCCCCGCCAGCCGGTCGACGCGGCGGCGGACGCCCTCGATCGAGCTGAAGTCGTGGGTGTCGTCGGCGCTGCCGCCCGCCCGGTCCCCGACGCGGACGAGCTCGAACTGCTGGTCGAAGTACGCCTTCGTGGCTGCGTCCAAGATGATGTCCTCCCCGGACAGCAGGGCGGCGACCGCCTCCCTGAGCGGGCCGCGGTAGCTCATGTCGACTTTGCGGCTGGTCCATTCCCGGTGCTGCACGCAGCGGTTGGCGGTCCAGTGCTGCCGCTTGCAGATGGCGGCGCAGGCACGCTCGAGGTGCTGGATCTGCACCCTCGGGTAGGGGTCGTCGGCGGTGCCGTAGTTCTCCACCTCGATACCGACGTAAACGCCGTTGCCGACGATGCTGTCGCGCAGGCCGAGCCTGGCGGCGTCGCCGAGCGGCGCGTGGTCGCGCAAGGTGCGCTGGTAGACCTCGCGGGCGCCGGGCCCGAGGTGGTTGGCCCGGCCGGCCGCCACCACGTGCACCCGCCCGTCGCGGGAGACGTAGAGGTTGGCCAGTGGTCCTGGGATGCCAGGCCGGCCGCCGACGACCACGTCGAGGTCGTTGTGGCCGGCGGTGTGGTGCAGGCCGATGCCGGCGAACTTGGTCGCCGCCGGGTAGGCGGGGTCGCTCGGGTTGCCGCTGGCTGGCCGGCCACGGGTGCGCCAGCCGCTCACCTCGTGGACCGGCAGGCCGGCATCACGCAGGACCTTCGAGAAGTCGATCATGTGCGGCGGATCCTTGCGAGCGCCGGGCGGGTGGCGGCCGTGGCCGGCGGGCCTGACTCGATGACGGCGACAGCCTAACTCAACCGCTTCGCCCTGCTCGACCATGTCGTGACTGGATCTGCCTGGCTGGTCGGTTCGTGCGGGCCCGCGCCCGGTTCGTTACCCGGTACCGACCCGGATTGGGACCGCGCGGGCACTCGAAAAGTCCTCGCGGACGTGCAGCGGGAGGCGTGCAATTCCCCGGAGGCGCCATACGCAGTATCGCGTAGGACAAGCTACCGGGGAGGTGCGGGCCGGATCACCACGGTCGCTGCCGACGCAGCGGAACAGCGACATCCGCGCAGGTCAGAGCGGAGCCGGCGAAGGTCGCGCCTCGATTGCCGACGCCCACCGCGCGACGCCGCCGGAGCAAATTGCCGCGCGAACGGTTGCGGGTAATGGTTGCCGGTTCGTACCGCCGGGTAATGGCCAGCTACAGTAGACCTCCCCCACGTCGAACATCCCCCCAACCGACCCAACCCGAGCGCTCGATCCCTTCCCCCCGGGAGCGTGTCATGACCGTGCACACGCTGGGCCCACTCCCCCCGGCCGAGGACGACGCGCGCGGTGGCGGCGTCGTCGCCGCGCGCGTCGGCGCCATCCGACGCCTCACCGGCGACCTCTACCGGCTCGACACCGGCCTGCTCTACGACCAGGTCTTCGCCGAGCTGGCCCGGATCGACCCGGCGGTGCTGTTCGAGCGGGTCTTCGCCAACCTCTCCCGGCTGCGCAGCGCCCAGCTCTCCCAGCAGGCCTTCACCGCGCTGCGCATCTCCGACACCTGGCCGATCATGGAATGGACCATGGCCAACCTGTCCCGCCTGGAGACGGCGCGGCTGTACGGCCAGGTCTCGGTGACGCTGAGCAAGGTCTCCAACGGCTTCCACGCCGCCGGGTCGTTCGTGGTGCTGCTGCACGAGGGCCTGGTCGAGCTCGGCTGGTTCCTGGACGAGCGGGCCGGCGACCCGGCCGCCGAGGCGGTCGCCCGTGACCTCACCAGGCTGACCAGCTCGCTGCCCTCCGCCACCGCGGACCAGGTCGAGATGCACGCCACCTGGGACCCGTGGTTCCGCACCGGCCTGTTCATCGCGGCCGCGCTGCTGGTCGCGGCCGAAGGGGCCGGCGACCCGGTCGGGCCGGGCGGCGGCGTGCGCGCCACCCGCATGGTCGACCTCGCGGCAGGCCTGGTCTCGCTGGTGCTCGCCTACGACACCTTCAGGGACCTGACCCCGCCGGCGCAGGACTACCCCGCCTGAGCCGGGCCGGACCGGCGCAGCGTGTCGTGGGCCGCCCCGCCGGGGCGGCCCACGACACGTCGATCGGCTCCCTCAGGCGTAGAGCGCGTCGATCTCGGCGGCGTACTTCTGGTGGATCACGCGCCGCTTGAGCTTCAGGGTGGGGGTCAGCTCGTCGGTCTCCACCGTCCACTCTGATGGCAGGACGGCGAAGCGCTTGATCCCCTCGGCCTGGGAGACGTGCTGGTTGGCCTCGTCGACGGCGCGCTGGAGCTCCGCCCGCACGCGCTCGTCGGCTGCCACCTCGGCGGGGCCGGCGGCCTCGGGCAGCCCGTTGCGCCTCGCCCAGGTGACCGCGGCCTCGGGGTCGAGCACCAGCAGGGCGGCGACGTGGCGCCGCCGGTCGCCGACCACGCAGGCCTGCCCGATCAGCGGGTGGCGCTTGAGCAGGTTCTCGAGGTTGGCCGGGGAGACGTTCTTGCCGCCGGCGGTGACGATCAGCTCCCGCTTGCGGTCGACGATGCGCAGGAAGCCCTCGTCGTCGAGCTCGCCGACGTCGCCGGTGTGCAGCCAGCCGTCCGCGTCGAAGGTCTCGGCCGTCTTCTCCGGCTCCTTGTAGTAGCCGGCGGTGACGTTGCCGCCCCGCAGCAGCACCTCGCCGTCGTCGGCCAGGCGCACCTCGACGCCCGGCATGGGCGGCCCGACCGTGCCCGGCTTGGGCCGGTCGGGCGGGGTCAGCATGGCGCCGGCGGTGTTCTCGGTCAGGCCGTAGCCCTCGGCCATGTTGAGGCCGACGGCGAGGAAGAACTCGAGGATCTCCGGGGCGATCGGGGCCGCGCCGGAGACCGCCAGCACGCACTCGTCCATGCCGACGCGCTTGCGGATCTTGACCAGCACCAGCCGGTCGAGCAGGCGCAGGCGCAGCCGCAGGCCGAGCGGCAGCGGCTGCCCGGCGAGCCGCAGGCGCACCGCCTCCTTGCCGGTCTCGATCGCCCGCAGCGCGATCTTGCGCCGCCGCTCGTTCGGCTCGGCGTCCAGGGCGGCGTTGATGCCGGCGTAGGCCTTCTCCCACAACCGGGGCACGGCCACGAAGGTGAACGGCCGCACCTCCGGCATGTACTCCATGACCTGCAGCACCTCGGGGCAGAAGTAGACGTGGAAGCCACGCCACAGGGCGTTGTAGTGCCCGGAGAGCCGCTCGAAGCTGTGCGCCAGCGGCAGGTAGGACAGGTAGCGCAGCTCGCTGGGGAGCTGCTCCTCGTACTCGTCGCTCCAGCGCTCCACCGACGCGGAGGTCCACAGCGCGTTGCGGTGGGTGATCACCACGCCCTTGGGCGGCCCGGTGGTCCCCGAGGTGTAGATCAGCGTCGCCGGGTCGTCTGGCTGCACCACCTTCCAGGCAGCCTCGAACGCCTCAGGGGCACCGGCCAGCGCCTGGCCGCCCTTGCCGACCAGGTCGTCCCAGGACAGCACCCAGTCGTAGTCGGCGAAGGCGTCCGCATCCTTCAGCATCACCACCCAGCGCAGCGCCGGCAGGTCGGCGCGGACCTTCTCCCAGCGCTCCATGAAGGCGCGGTCCTCGACGATCGCCACCTTGGCCTCGCAGTGGCCGGCGATGTAGCCGATCTGCTCGGGGGCGAGGGTGTTGTAGAGCGACACGGCGGTGGCGCCGAGGTGCACCGCGCCGAGGTCGGCGATCACGTGCTCCGGGCGGTTGCGCAGCATCAGCGCGACGAAGTCGCCGCGGCCCACCCCGAGCGTGGTCAGGCCCATGGCCACCTCGGCGACCCGCTGGCGGTACTGCGCCCAGGTCAGGTGCTGCCAGCCACCAGGGGACTTCCAGGAGAGCGCGGACTGGTCGGCGTGCTCCCGGGCGTTGCGCAGCAGCACGTCGCAGAGGGTCTTGCCCTGCACGATGGCGTCCAGGTCCGCGCGGACGGTGGAGACGTCCTGTGTCTGCATAGACCTCCTCCGTGAGCTGACCTGGTCGAGGTGCTTCGGCCGGGCTGGGCGATCAGGCTCGACGGCACCATCTGACCAGGTGTGCGGTGCTTGAGGCTACCTGCTTTGCGGCGGCCTGCCTAGTGGTGTACCTGCGCGTCCACCACTTCGCGGCTGGAAGGTTGACAGGTCGGCACGGGTTTCGGCACCGTAGGCGCATGCTCGGGCTGCTGCTGACGCGCAACCGTGCCCTCGACCACGGGCGCGTGGTGAGCTGCGCCTGTCGCCAGGCCCGGCGGTCGCACCGGTCAGCCTGACCCCTCCCGCGCCAGCAGGACGACCGCCAGGGCCACGCTCCCGCTCCTCGCAGCGACCCCTCTGATGTGAGCAAGGTGGTCATCCATGGCGCCCCGTACCGCCCATCCCTACGCGGACACCGACGTGGTCGACGCCCGCGCGCCCCGCTTCAACCAGGCCACCGTCGGCGTCGTCAGCCTGGTGGCCCTGCTCACCGGCTGGTGGTGGCTGCTGGCGCTGCTCGCCCTCCAGCTCGTCCTCGGCCTGGTGTTCGGGCGCCGCTGGTGCCTGCCCTGCGTCTTCTACTTCGAGCTGGTGCAGCCCCGCATCGGCGAGGGGCCGGTCGAGGACGCCCGACCGCCGCGCTTCGCCAACCAGGTCGGCGCCGTCTTCCTCAGCGCCGCCACGCTCGCCTACCTGGTCGGGCTGCCCGCCGCCGGCGCCGTGCTCGGCGGCATCGTGGCGGCGCTGGCGCTGCTGGCGGCGAGCACCGGGCTGTGCGTCGGCTGCGAGGCCTACAAGCTGCTGTCGCGGCTGCGCGGCGTGCGGCCCGGCCAGGTCGCCACCGTCGACCTGACCGAGCTGGGCGCCGGCCCGCTCGACGAGACGGTGGTGCAGTTCACCCACCCGCTCTGCAGCGACTGCCGCGACCTCGAGGAGCGCCTGCGGGCCGGCACGCGGCCGCTGGTCACGGTCGACGTCTCCCGGCGGCCCGAACTGGCCCGCCGCTACCACGTCGCGGTGGTGCCGACGGCCTTCAGCGTGGCCGCGGACGGCACCGTGCTGGAGCGCCTGGCCTGAGGGAGCCGCTGGGGTAGAGTTCGGCGCGACATGCCGTCGTTCATCAAGAACCTGACCGTCGACTGCGACGACGCCCTGCGGGTGGCGCGCTTCTGGGCCGCCGTCCTGGGCTCCGACGTCGACGAGGAGTCCACCCCGGAGCGCGCCTACGTCGAGGCGGCCACCTGGGGCGGGCCCAACATCTGGTTCCGCGGCGGCCGCGGCGCCAAGGTGGCACCAAACCGGGTCCACCTCGACCTGCGCGCGCTCACCACCATGGACGACGAGGCCGAGCGCCTGGTGGCGCTCGGCGCCGAGGTGGTGGCCCGCTACGACGACATCACCGTGATGCGCGACCCCGAGGGCAACGAGTTCTGCGTCGAGCTAGGACCCGGCGACCCCCACGAGGCCTCGGGCCGCTGAACGCCCGGCTACGCACGCCGTCCCCCTTCGACCGCCCCGGGCCCGAGTCCAGGAATTCGCGACGCGGGTAAGCTCGCGCCATGCGCGAACAGGTGACGCTGTACGAGGCGGTCGGCGGCGAGGAGACCTTCCGGCGGCTGGTGGCCCGCTTCTACCAGGGCGTCGCCGGCGACCCGGTGCTCCGGGCGGTCTATCCCGAGGAAGACCTGAGCGCCGCGGAGGAGCGGCTGCGCCTGTTCCTGATCCAGTACTGGGGTGGTCCGCCGACCTACAGCGAGCAGCGCGGCCATCCCGCGCTGCGCATGCGGCACGCCCGCTTCGCCATCGGCCCGGCCGAGCGCGACGCCTGGCTGCACCACATGACCGAGGCGATCCGCTCGCTCGGCCTGCCCGACGAGCTGGCCGCTCCCCTGCTCGAGTACGTCACCATGGCCTCCGCCGCGCTGACCAACCGCGCCGGCTGAGCCAGTGGCGGCGCGCGGCGGTCGACGACGCCGGGAGCGGGACCGCCTCCGGGCGTCGCCGACCGGTGGGCGCCTCAGCCCCGCGACTCGTACTTGAAGGAGACCTTCACCCGGGCGCGGTAGGAGCTCACGGTGCCTTCCTCGATCGTCATGTCGAGCTCCATGACCTCGGCCACGCGCAGGTCACGCAGGGTCTTCGAAGCGCGCTCGACGGCGTTGGCCGCCGCCTTCTCCCAGGACTCCGTGCTGGTTCCCACGATCTCGCTGACCGCGTAGACGCTGTCCGTCATCGGGCAGCTCCTTTCATTCGGCTACGACCACCGCTGCCGGATCTTCGTGGCTAGAGGCCCCACTGTCTACCCATCCAGCAGCGTCGCCGCGAGCTCGCGGCGGTGGTCGGCGCCGGCGCCCTCGAACGCCCCGATCCACTGGGCGCGCTTGTAGAGCCGGTGCAGCGGGTGGTCCCAGGTGAAGCCGATGCCGCCCATGCACTGGATGGCGCCCTCGCAGGCGCCGACGGCGGCCTCGCCCGCCGCGGCCTTGGCGGCGGCGCAGGCCCGCGCGGCCTGCTCGTCGCCGTTGGCGACGCACCAGGCGGCCCAGTAGGCGAGCGAGCGGGCCAGCTCGACGGCCGCCCACGCGTCCACCAGGCGGTGGGAGACGGCCTGGTAGGAGCCGATGTAGCGGTCGAACTGCTGGCGCTGGCCGGCGTACTCGACGGCGAAGGCGATGGCGCGGTCGGCCACGCCGACCGCCTCGCAGGCCAGCAGGGCCAGGGCGCGCAGCCGGGTGGCGTCGAGCACCCCCGCGGCCTGGTCCGGGCCGACCAGCAGGGTGGCGGGGGTGGCGTCGAGCGCCAGGTCGCCGAGCCGGCGGGTGGCGTCCATGGTCGAGCGGGCCGCCACCACCTCCCCGTGGGCGCCCAGGTCGACCAGGAACAGTGCCAGCTGCCCGTCCGGCGCGACGCCGTCGGAGGCCTGCGCGGCGACCACCGCGTCGGCGGCGACGGCGGCGTCGGGCACCAGCGTCTTGGCGCCGGTCAGGGTCCAGGCGTCCCCGTCCCGCTTGGCCGTGCAGGCGCTCTCGCCGGCCTCGGCGATGGTGCGGGGGCCGTCCGGCTCGGCGACGGCCAGGGTGGCGGGGCGCTCGCCGGTCACGGCCGCCTCCAGCGGCGCCGGGTCGGCCGCGGCCGCCAGGGCCGGCTGGGCCAGCGCCACGGTGGCGAACAGCGGCCCCGGGTACAGGGCACGGCCGGCCTCCTCGAACACCACCGCCTCGTCGACCAGGTCGCCGCCGACCCCGCCGCGCTCGGCGGACAGCGACAGGGCGAGGCAGCCGAGCTCGGCCAGGCGCGGCAGGGAGGCCGGGTCCCAGCCGGGCTCGCCGTCGGCCAGCTCGGCCACCCGGTCGAGGGGCCAGTTGCCGGCCAGCAGGTCGCGGACGGAGCGGCGCAGCAGCTCCTGCTCCTCGGAGAAGGCGAAGTCCATGGGTGTCCTCCCTTACAGAAATGGTCGGTGGGCCGCCGCCGCTTTGTGCGCCGGCTTCCCTCGTCGCTCCTTCGTCGCCTGCGGCTCCTTCGTCGCTCCTCAGTCCAGCCGGCGCGCGGCTGCGGCCCACCTCCCTAAACCCAACCTGGCGCGGGGCGGTGGCCCACCTCGCAGCTCAGCGGCTGCGGGGCAGGCCGAGGACGCGCTCGGCGATGATGTTGCGCAGCACCTCGGAGGTGCCGGCCTCGATGGTGTTGCCCCGGCTGCGGAGCTGCTGGTACTGCCAGTAGCCGCCCCAGGCGCTGTCGGACCCGTCGAGCTGGGCCGCCGGCCCGAGCAGCTCGAGCGCCAGCTTGGTGAGCCGCTGGTTCGACTCCGACCAGTGCAGCTTGGCCACCGACCCCTCGGGGCCGGGGATGCCGGTCCGCACCAGGCTGGTGAGGGCGCGGTAGTTGGTGTAGCGCAGGCCCTGCAGGTCGACCCAGAGGCGGGCGATGCGCTCGCGCACCAGCGGGTCGTCGGCCGGCCGGCGGCCGGCGGCGTCCTCGGTGCGGGCGAGCTGGACGAGCTTGCGCAGGGCGACCTCCATCCGCACGGTGAGCGCGAAGCCGAGGGTGCCGCGCTCGTGCAGCAGGGTGGTCATGGCCACCGCCCAGCCGCCGTCGACCTCGCCGACCACCTGGTCGGCCGGCACCCGCACGCCGGTGAGGAAGATCTCGTTGAACTCCGCCTCGCCGGTGACCTGGCGCAGGGGGCGCACCTCGACGCCGGGGGCGTGCATGTCCACCAGGAAGTAGGTGAGCCCCTTGTGCTTGGGCACCTCGGGGTTGGTGCGGGCCAGCAGGATGCACCAGTCGGCGATGTGGGCGAACGAGGACCACACCTTCTGGCCGTCGAGCACGAACTCGTCGCCCTCGCGCACCGCCCTGGTCCGCAGCGAGGCCAGGTCGGAGCCCGCGCCCGGCTCGGAGAAGCCCTGGCAGAACACCTCCTCGGCGGAGAGGATGCGCTCCAGGTGGGCGGCCTTCTGCGCCTCGGTGCCGTGGGCGATCAGGGTGGGGCCGGCCATCGCCAGCCCGATGACGCCGACGTGCTCGGGCGCCTCCGCCCTGGCGATCTCCTCCAGCAGGATGGCCTGGTGGCTGTAGGGCGCCGCCTGCCCGCCGTGCTCCTTGGGCCAGGTCAGACCCATGTAGCCGGCCTCCCAGAGGCGCCGGCTCCACGCCTTGGCCTGCTCCACCCCCCAGCGCTGGCGCCGCGGGTCGCTGTCGGGCTGCCACTCGGGCGGCCGGTTGTCGCGCAGCCAGGCGCGCAGCTCGGCACGGAAGGCGGCCTCGTCGGGGGTGTCGCGGAAGTCCATCAGCGCCTCCGGGGACGGCGGGTACGGCCGGCGACGGCGCGCCCGGCGGCGACCACGGCGGCGGCGCGCGCTGGCGCGCCCACCGCCCTGGCAACCGGCGTTACGGGCCGTCACACTGTGCAGCCGAATCATGCCGTCGATCCGCCCCGGCGAAAACCCCTGGCGCTCGGATGGACCGGCTGGCGGCGACGATTCCCCTGCTTGACGGGCTCGCCGCGATGATCGACGCTGACCGGGAAGGATCGCTCATTCCTGGTCGCCTCCTGATTTCTGCCCCTACTGCGTTCGAGTCGGATTCCGTAAGCTGCGTAAATCGATCGTCGCATCGCGGCGTCGCGGTGCCAGATCGCACTTGGGCCGATGGGGGGTTGACGGCCACCCGCACGTGGGGTGGCCGCGACGACGGCGGCTGGATGCGTCACCGCGCCTTGCTGGCGCGGTACGTTGGTGTCCTGGGCTGGTCGCCCCCGGTGGGGAGGGGCCATGGACGTGCCCGCGGACCAGTCCACGCTGACCGGCGCCCAGCAGCTCGCCCCGCCCCCCGTTCAGGTGCGGCGCGCCCAGCGCCGGCGGCGGCCGTCCGGCGAGCCACCGCCGCTGCCGCACAAGCTGCACACCAGCGGCGTCCGCTGGCTCGCCGCCGTGGTCGCGGTGGTGGCCCTGTCAGGGGTGGTCTTCGGCCGCGGGCTGCGCGGCCCGGCGGTGAGCGTCACGGTCGCCGACGACGCCGTGGTGAGCTGGCTGCGCGGGCTCCAAGCCCCCGGGCTGGTCGGCGCCGAGCGGGCGCTGGCCGCGATCGGCTCCTGGTGGATCGTCAACGGGCTGGGGTGGGGGCTGCTGCTGGCCCTGCTGCTGCTGCGCCGCTGGCGCCACCTGATCGTCTACGTGGTCCTCACCAGCGTGCTGAGCACGGTCGTCGAGCTGGTCGGCCAGATGGCCAGGCGGCCGCGGCCGTTCGGGGTCGAGATCCAGGAGGCCTGGGGTGGCTGGGCGCTGCCGTCGATCCAGGTCACCTTCTTCACCGGCACGCTGGTCGCGATCCTGTACACGATGGTGCCGAAGGGCCGCTGGCGCAACACCGGGAAATGGATCGCGGTCGCGCTGGTGGCGCTGCTGGCCGTCGGCCGGGTCGCCCTCGGCGCGGACGCCCCGATCGACGTGCTGGTCGGGGTCGCCATCGGGGTGACCCTGCCGCTGCTGGCCTTCCGCCTGTTCACGCCGAACGAGCTGTTCCCGGTCGCCTACCGGCGCGGCCGCAGCGCCCACCTCGACATCGGGGGCGAGCGCGGCGCCGCCATCCGGCGCGCCCTGTCCGAGCAGCTCGGCCTGGTGGTCCTGGCGGTGAAGCCGTTCGGCCTGGCGGGCTCGGCCGGCTCGACGCCGCTGCGCGTCACCGTCGAGGGCGCCGACGGCGAGCAGCCCAAGCAGCTGTTCGCCAAGCTGTACGCGCGCAGCCACATGCGCGCCGACCGCTGGTACAAGCTCGGCCGCGAGCTGCTCTACGGCCGGCTGGAGGACGAGAAGCCGTTCAACACCGTCCGGCGGCTGGTGCAGCAGGAGGACTACGCGCTGCGGTTGTGCCGCGACGCGGGCCTGCCGAGCGCGCAGCCGTACGGCTTCGTCGAGCTCACCCCCGACTGGGAGTACATGCTGGTCACCGAGTTCTTCGACGGCGCGGTCGAGCTCGGTGAGGCCGAGGTCGACGATCGGATCATCGACGAGGGACTGGCGATCATCCGCCGCCTGTGGGATGCGGGCCTGGCCCACCGCGACGTCAAGCCGGCCAACCTGATGGTACGCGACGGCCACGTCATGCTGATCGACCCGGCCTTCGTGGAGACCCGTCCCAGCCCCTGGCGGCAGGCGGTCGACCTGGCCAACATGATGCTCTGCCTGGCGCTGCGCAGCGACGCCGAGCGGGTCTACCAGCGGGCGCTGCGCCAGTTCAGCGTCCAGGAGATCACCGAGGCGTTCGCGGCGGCCCGCGGGCTGGCGCTGCCTTCCCAGCTCCGCCGCATGATCCGCGCCCAGGGCCGCGACCTCCACGCCGAGTTCGTCCGCCTGCTGCCGGCGCGGCCGCAGCCGATCTCCATCCAGCGCTGGAGCCTGCGCCGCGTCGGGCTGCTGGCGCTCGTGGCGCTGCTGCTGCTGCTGGTCGTGGGCAGCACCAGCAGCTCCATCCTCGACAACGAGGTGGCCGTCAAGACGCCGCTCAACGTCGACCGCCTCGACTGCGGGCAGCTCGAGCCGCTGCTGGTGATGGCCCAGTCGGTGCCGTCGGCCACGATGCTGCCGTGCCTGCGCACCAAGGTTCCCGGCTGGACGGTCGCCAAGGTGGCGGTCAACGACGGCCGCTCCGTGGTGACCCTCAACCACGACCGCGCCGGTGAGGAGGCGGCGGTGGTGCGGCTGACCGCCACCTGCGACACCGGCAGCGCCGGGGAGGCCCCGTCGGACGTCGCCGAGGTGCAACGGTACGAGCGCGTCGACCGGCTCGGTGGCGTGTTCGAGGCCACCTGGTACGACCGCTTCCCCGGCGGCTGCGTGACCTACCGGCTGCGCTCGGGCAGCGACCCCACCGGACAGTTCGCCGTCGAGGCGCGGGTACTGCTCGGCCTCACCAGCCGCCAGGAGCTCGCGCGCAGGCTCGAGCAGCGCTCGGCCGGACGGCTCCACCTCGACCCGGGGGTGGCGTCATGAGCCGGCCGTGGCGCGGGAACCGCGCCGGTCGCCCGAGGGAGTGCGCACGATGAGCGAGCAAGCGGCGGCCACGGCCAAGCGGCCGCGGCCCGGGCGCATGGCCATCCGGGTGGTCGTCTCACTGGTGCTGGTGGTGGCCATCTTCTGGTTCCTGCTCAAGGGCATCGACCTCGGCGAGGTGTGGGCCGAGATCACCAGCATGACCTGGCTGGAACTCACCACCCTCGCGCTGATCGCGATCTGGAACCTGGCCACCTACGCGTTCGTGTGGATGTCGGTGACGCCAGGGCTGACGTTCGGCAGGGCGATGGTGATGACCCAGTCGACCACCGCGGTCACCAACACCGTCCCCGCCGGCTCGGCGATCGGCATCGCGATGACCTACTCGATCCTCGGGTCGTGGGGCTACTCGCGCTCGCGGACCACCACCGCGGTGCTGGTCTCCGGCATGTGGAACGCCTTCGCCAAGCTGGGCATGCCGGTGCTCGCCCTGGCGCTGGTGGCGCTGCAGGGCAACGCGAGCGGGAGCCGCGTGACGCTGGCCCTGGCCGGCATCGGAGGCCTGGCGGCGGCGATCGTGGTGTTCGCCCTGGTGCTGCGCAGCGAGCAGGTGGCCAACCGGGTCGGGGTGCTCGCGGGCAAGGCCGCCTCCTGGCTGCTCCGCCTGGTGCGGCGCCCGCCCGTCCACGGATGGGAGCTGGCCACCGTCAAGTTCCGCAACCGCACGGTCGACCTGCTCGAGCACGGCTGGCTGCCGATCACGGCGTGGACGCTGGTCAGCCACCTCTCGCTGTACCTGGTCCTGCTGGTCACCCTGCGCCACGTCGGCGTCAGCAACGCCGAGGTCAACTGGGCCGAGGTCCTGGCGGTGTTCGCCTTCGCCCGCCTGGCCACCGCGATCCCGTTCACGCCAGGAGGCGCCGGCCTGGTCGAGGCCGTGCTGATCGGCGGCATGGTCACCGCCGGCGGCGCCAGGGCGGAGGTGACCGCCGCCGTGCTGGTCTACCGGGCACTCACCTGGGGTCTGCCGATCCTGGTCGGCGTCGCCACCTACCTGTGGTGGCGGCGGCGGGCGGTGGTCACGGTGGTGGAAGGCGTCCAGCACCCGACGCCGGTGAGACCGTCGTGAGCGCGGCCACCAGGTGGCTCCGCCCCGGCTACGCCCGCCATCCCGGCGACGCCGTGCGGCTCCTGCTCGGCACCCTGATCCTGCTGGCCACCGCCGCCGTGATCCACCACGACCACGTCGGCACCCGGGAGACCGACCTGTTCCGCCTGGTCAACGACCTGGGACTGCCGTCGTGGTCGGACCCGGCGGTGTGGCTGGTGATGCAGCTCGGCGTGATCGGCGCCGTCCCCGTCGTCGCCGCCGTGGCGCTCGGCCTGCGGCGGCTGCGCCTGGCACTCGACGCGGTCCTTGCGGCCGGCAGCATCTACCTGATCGCCAAGCTGGTGAAGGAGTTCGTCCACCGCGGCCGCCCGCAGACCCTGCTCGACAACGTGCACATCCTCGGGGAGCCGGCCCGCGGCCTCGGCTACGTCTCGGGGCACTCGGCCGTCGCGGTCGCGCTGGCCACGGTCGCCAGCCCCTACCTCGGACGCCGCGGCCGCCGGGTCGCCTGGACGCTCGCCGCCGCCGTCTGCGTGGCCCGTATGTACGTCGGCGCGCACCTGCCGCTCGACGTGCTCGGCGGCGCGGCGATGGGCTGGGCGGCCGGCGGGCTGGTCCACCTGGTCCTCCGCGCGCCCGAGAGCCGCCCGTCGCTCGCCAGGCTGCGCCGTGTCCTGCAGGAGCACGGCTTCGAGGCCGCGGAGCTCCACCCGGTCGGCAGCGACAACCGGGACTCGCTGTGCTACGTCACCGACCACGACGCCGGGTCCGGCCTGTTCGTCAAGGTGGTCCCGCGGGAGTGGCGCGACACCGACCTGCTCTACCGCGCCTGGCGCCAGTTGCCGGGCGGCCGCGGGCCGCGGCCGCCCAGCTTCGCCACGCCCCTGCACAAGGTCGAGCACGAGGCCTCGATGGCGCTGCTCGCCGCGGCCGCCGGCGTGCGCGTCCCCCAGGTCCTGCTGGTCCGCTCGTTCGGCAACGGCGCCGGCCTGTTGGTCGAGCGCCGGCTCCGCGGCCCCACCCTCGCGGAGCTCGGCGCTGGCCAGCTCGACGACGAGCTGCTCCAAGCGACCTGGCGCCAGGTCGCCCTGCTGCACCAGGCGGGGATCGCCCACGGCGAGCTGCTGCCCGCCAACGTCGTGGTCGACGCCGACGCCGCGCCGTGGCTGGTCGACTTCGACCACGCCACCGCAGCCGCCGACCAGCGGCTGCGGCAGCGCGACACCAGCACCCTGCTGGCCGCGCTGGGCGGCCTGGTCGGCCCCGACCGCGCCCGCGCCAGCGCCGACGCGGCCCTCGGCAGCGAAGCGGCCAGCCCCGCCACGCCCGTAGCCGGCCAGGGGCTGCGGCGCAGTTCGCGCTCGGAGCCCGCTGGTTGAGGCTTGCCAGGCTCAGCCGGTGGTGCGCTTGGGTGCCCGGGCGGGCCGGGGCATGCTGGCGCCTGAGGGCTTGGCGGTCGGGCGCTCGGCGGGCTCAGCCGTGTCGGCCTGGCCGATCCTGCCGCTCGGCCGGCCGTTGCCCGTGCCGGCGGGGCGGAGCTCCCGCAGCAGCCGCCTGGCGGTGTTCAGGTCGACGGTGATGCCCTTGTTGCCGAGCGCCGCCAGCAGCTGGTCGGCGGTGAGCGACTCACCCGGCTTGCGCTCGTCGAGGATCCGGCTGGCGACCGCGAACGGCGCCGGTGCCTTGCCGCCGCGCCGCAGCGTCCCGGGGCGCAGCCCCGGCGGCGCCCCCGCGATCCCCTGACGCAAGCCTTGCGACGCCCCCGCGATCGGCGCGGCCGTGCGCGGCGCCAGCTCGCTGCCGGCCTCCACCACCACGGTAGCGTGCCGGTGGTTCGGGTCGGTCAGCACCACGCTGGGGTTGCCGGGCCTGCCCGCGGCTGGCTGCCTGGCGTCACGGTCCCTGGCGGCCGCCGCCGACAGCGGCGAGGTCGCGGGCCGCTCGGGTTGGCCCTGCTCGCCGTTGGCCGCGGCGCCGCCGACGGCGCCCGAGCGGTCGGGTGCCCCGGCCTGCCGCGACGCCTCAGCCTGGCCGAGCTCGCCGTTACGCTGTGCCACGTTGGCAGCCTGACCGCCGTCGGTCCTGGTCAGCTCGACCGGCATCGGCAGCCCAGGCAGCCGCGGGCCGGCGGGCAGCCCCACCTCGAGCCCGACCTGCTCGAACGCGGCCTGCAGGCGGGCGATGCGCAGGCTGCTGGCGCGGCGCAGCACCATCATCAGCAGCTCGACGCCGAGCACCAGCGCCGCCGGCGGGATCGCCGCCACCCCCCGCGCCGCCCAGGTCGGCTCGGCGTGGGCCACGTTGAGCACGAAGCTGACGCTGGCCGCCGAGGCCAGCAGCAGCTTCGGCCACAGCACCTCCCACCAGGCACGGTACTTGCCGGTGGTGGTGAACCACAGGTCGGCGCCGGTGGCGACCACGATGAACGAGTCGACCAGCAGGGGGATGGCCCAGGCGTGCTCCGGCGCGATGCCGTCCGAGCGCATGGCGAAGGCGCGGATCGCCTCGAAGCTGGTGTAGAAGGCCAGGGAGGCGATGCCCGCGACCGCCGCGCCCAGCACCGCGACCAGGATGGTCCGGAAGCGCAGGAGCCACGGGTCCGAGGCGAGGGTGTTCAGCGGCGGTGGCGGTCCAGCAGGCATCACGGGCAGCTCTCCCCTGGCAGCGGGCACCGGTCGGCGGGGTGGGGGCCGCCGCCGGCAAGCGTCGGACCACGCGCCAGCCCGGCAGCAGAGCAGACGCGCACACGAGGGCTTCTTCTACAACATCCGCCGCCGCGACACGACTCAGCAGCATTGCTGGTTTCAGGCCGAAACCCGCAGTCCAGACAGATACCGGAAAGGCCGGACGAGCCAACCAAGCCGGCGTGCCGCGACGAGCCGCGCGGCGCTAGCGACCGCGCGCCGGTCGCTCGGCGGACCACGCGAAGCGCCCCGGCGGCGTGCCGACGTGGCGCTTGAACTGGCGCGTGAAATGGGCCTGGTCGTAGAAGCCGACCCCAGCCGCGACCAGCGCGATCGGCTCGCCGTCCAGGAGCCGCTCGCGCGCCACGTCGATCCGACGCGCCGTGACGTAGCGGTGCGGCGCGATCCCGAACGTCTGCGTGAAGCACCTGACCAGGTGGGCCGGTGAAACCCCCAGGACCAGGCCCGCCTCGGCCAGCGTCGTCCGCTCGAACAGGCGCAGGTCGAGCAGGTCACGCAGCTCGCCCGCCAGCCTGCCGTGGGACTGGCCCCCGGCGCCGGCCGGCTGCTCGCCCAGGTGCGCCCGCAGCCGCTCCCCGACCGTGGCGAGCCGCGCCTCGGCCTCCAGCGCGTCGTCGGGCTCGCCCAGCGCCCGGTGCAGAGCGTGGACCGCGCGGCGCACGGCGGGCTCGTGGACGTCCGGCCGGTCCACCGCCCGGCCGCTCAGCCGCTCGTCGAGCACCTCGGTCCCCAGGTACAGGACACGCTTGCGGAAGCCGCCGCCACCGGCGGCGCGGCCGTCGTGGACCACCCGCGGCGGCAGGATCGTGACCCGCTCGCCGCCGGCCCCGCGGTGACGGCGCTCCAGGTCGTAGCGGATCCAGCCGTCGTCGACGATGAACACCGTCCACGCGTCGTGCAGGTGCGGAGGGTAGGCGTAGTCGACGAAGCGGGCGTGGAAGACCTCGTGCACGCCGGCGACCACCGGCTTCCACGCCCGGACCCACTCCCGCTCGGACGGGAGCCGACCAGGCGACCACATGCAAGGATCGTACAAGACCGCGCCCCGCCAGCCGTTGTCCACTGTGCCGCATGGCGCACCACACGACCCGACCCGCGCGATGAACCAGCTGCTCGGCCTCGTCGCCTTCGCGTTCGTCGGCTCGGTCACGCCCGGACCGAACAACGCCCTGCTGTGGGCGTCCGGGATCCGCTTCGGGTTCCGCCGCACCGCCCGCCACGTCGCCGGGACCGCCCTTGGCATGGCCGCGCTGCTGCTCGCCGTCGCCGCCGGGATCGGCGTCGTGCTCCTGGCGCTGCCAGGCGCCGACCTCGCGCTGAAGCTGATCGGCTCCGTCTACCTCCTCTACCTCGCCCTCAGGATCGCCAGCAGCCACGGAAGCGACCGCACGGCCGTCTCACGCCCCCTCGGCGTGCTCGGCGGCGCCGCCTTCCAGTTCGCCAACCCCAAGGCATGGCTGTTCGCCCTCGCCGCGGTCGGCACCTTCCTCCCGCCCGACCTCGCGCCCGTCCCAGCGGCGCTGGCGGTCGCGGCGACCAGCGCCGTCGTGATCCTCGCCACCGCGGCCCTCTGGGCCGCCGGCGGCGCCGCCCTCAACCGCATCGTCGAGAACGGACGCAGCCAGCGGGCGGTCAGCCTCGCGCTCGCGCTCCTGCTGGTCGCGTCGGTCGCGTTCATCTGGATCTAGGCCGCGGCCACGCCGCTCAGCCGACCTTCGGCGTCGCCCGCTCCACGATCACCTCGAAGTCCAGCCCGGGCGGCAGCGTGCCGAGCGCCCAGCCCCAGTCCCCCGCCAGGCGCGAGGCACAGAACGCGTCGGCCACCGCCGGATGGCCGTAGCGCACCAGCAGCGCGCCCTGCAGGCACAGCGCCATGCGCTCCACCACCCGGCGGGCACGCACCTCGGCGTCGCCCAGGTCGGCCAGCTCGCGCTGCAGCCGCGCCAGCGCCGCGTCCAGGCGCGCGTCCACGCCGCGGACCGCGCCGACCTCGTCCAGCAGCGCCGCCACGCTCTCCGGCTGCCGCTGCATCGCCCGCAGCACGTCCAGGCAGTTGACGTTGCCGGCACCCTCCCAGACGGAGTTCAGCGGCGCCTCCCGGTACAGCCGCGGCAACCCGCTCTCCTCCACGTAGCCGTTGCCGCCGAGGCACTCCAGCGCCTCGGCGGCCAGCGCCGGCCCACGCTTGCAGACCCAGTACTTCGCCACCGCCGTGCCGAGCCGGCGCAGCAGCGCCTCCGCCGGGTCGGCCTCCCCCCGGTCGAAGGCGCCGGCAAGCCGCATCGCCAGCAGCGCCGCGGCCTCCGCCTCCACCGCCAGGTCGGCGAGCACGTTGCGCATCAGCGGCTGCTCGGCCAGCAGCCGGCCGAAGGCGCTGCGGTGGGCGGCATGGTGGCTCGCCTGCGCCGCCGCCTGCCGCAGCAGCCCCGCGCTGCCCAGCACGCAGTCCAGCCGGGTGTGGTTGACCATCTCGATGATCGCCGGGACGCCACGCCCCTCCTCGCCGACCAGCCGCGCCCACGCGCCGTCGAGCTCCACCTCGGCCGAGGCGTTCGAGCGGTTGCCCAGCTTGTCCTTGAGCCGCTGCAGGAGGAACCGGTTGCGGCCACCGTCGGGCAGCACCCGCGGCAGCAGGAAGCAGGACAACCCGGCCGGGGCCTGCGCCAGCACCAGGAAGGCGTCGCTCATCGGCGCCGAGCAGAACCACTTGTGCCCGGTGAGCAGGTACTCCCCGTCCGCACCGGCCAGCGGCAGCGCCCGCGTCGTGTTGGCGCGCACGTCGGAGCCGCCCTGCTTCTCGGTCATGGCCATGCCGCACAGGGCGCCGGCCTTCTCGGCGAGGGGGCGCAGCCCCGGGTCGTAGGCGGTGGCGATGAGCTGCGGCTCCCAGGTCGCCGCCAGCTCCGCCGCACCGGCGCGCAGTGCCGGCACGGCGGCGTGGGTCATGCTCACCGGGCAGCCGTGGCCGGCCTCGGCCTGCTGCCAGACGTAGAACAGGGCGGCGCGGGCGACGTGGGCGCCTGGGCGGGTCCAGCGCCAGCTGCCGGCGTGGACGCCGTGCTCGACGGCGCTGCCGAGGAGCTGGTGCCAGGCGGGGTGGAACTCGACCTCGTCGATGCGGTGGCCGTAGCGGTCGTGGCTGCGCAGCACCGGGGGGTTGGCGTTGGCCTGGGTGGCCTGGACGGCCACCTCCTCGGAGCCGGCCAGGCGGCCGACGGTGCGGACCTGTTCCTCGGCCCAGCCGGCGCCTTCGCGGGCGAGCGCCTCTGGCAGTACCGGGTCGGCGTCGAACAGGTTCCAGCCGACCAGCGGCGGGGGCTGGTTGCTGACCTCGTGGGTGGGGTTGGTCATGCGCGGGTCCTCTGCCGGGGAGGCTGTGGTCCCACCGTAGTACGCCCCGCGCCGCCCGGGGAAGCTCTGCCCGGCTCCGACGCTGAGGATGCGCAACCCTGCGGTTGCGCGACTGCGAACTGATGTGCAACTATCGGGTTGCGAACAGCCGGGAGACGAGGAGGCGCTCGATGGCCGCCGAGACCGCGCAGGCCTTGGAGATCGACTACACCCGGCGGCTCTTCTACGGCATAAACTTCACGTCGTTCATCCGGGAGGCCGAGCGGCGCGCCAGGGAACGGGGGTCCAGCCCGGTGGCGTAGGCGAGGAGACGGGCGCGTCAGGCGTGGACCACGAACGGTGCCGTGGCTCACCGGCTGTCCGCGCGGATCAGTCCAGGCGGGCGACGGCGCGCAGCTTGTTCACCGCGTCCAGGGCGGCGACCTTGTAGGCCTCGGCCAGGGTCGGGTAGTTGAAGACGGCGTCGACCAGGTAGTCGACCGTGCCGCCGTTGCCCATCACCGCCTGGCCGATGTGCACGATCTCGGTCGCGTTGGTGCCGAACACGTGCACGCCGAGCAGCCGCCGGTCGTCCACGGAGACCAGTAGCTTCAGCACCCCGTAGGAGTCGCCGAGGATCTGGCCGCGGGCCAGCTCCCTGTAGCGGGAGATGCCGACCTCGTAGGGGATCGACGCCTCGGTCAGCTGCGCCTCGTTGCTACCGACGTAGCTGATCTCAGGGATCGTGTAGATGCCGATCGGCAGCAGGTCACCGAGCGAGTGGGCGGGCTCCCCGAAGGCGGCGTAGGCAGCCAGCCTGCCCTGCTCCATCGAGGTCGCGGCCAGGGCCGGGAAGCCGATCACGTCACCGACGGCGAAGATGTGGTCGACCTTGGTGCGGTAGTCCGGCCCGACCTGGACGCGGCCGCGCTTGTCGGCCTCCAGGCCGGCGTTGGCCAGCGTCAGCTCGTCGGTCAAGCCCTGGCGGCCCGCCGAGTACAGCACGGTGTCGGCCGGGATCCGCTTGCCGCTCTCCAGCACCGTGATCGTCCCGCCGGGGCGGGACTCCACCGCGGCGACGCTCTCGCCGAAGCGGAACGTCACCGCGAGGTCGCGCAGGTGGTAGCGGAGCGACTCGATGACCTCCTCGTCGCAGAACTCGAGCATGCCCGGGCGCCGCTCGACCACGGTGACCTTGGTGCCGAGGGCGGCGAACATCGACGCGTACTCCAGCCCGACCACCCCCGCGCCGACCACCACCATCGACGAGGGGATCTGCTCCAGCGACAGGATGCCGTCCGAGTCCAGGATCGTGCGCCCGTCGAACTCGACGCTGTCAGGGCGGGCCGGGCGGGTGCCGACGGCGATCACGACGTTGGCGGCGGTCACCTCCCGCTCGACCGGGCCGCCCTGGATGCCGATGGTGTGCGGGTCGACGAAGCGGGCGGTGCCGGCCAGCAGGGTGACGTGGTTGCGGGCGAGCTGGTGCAGGATCACGTCGACCTCGCGCCCGACCACGTGCCGGGTCCGGGCGCTGAGGTCCTGCACGGTGATGTCCTGCTTGACGCGGTAGCTCTGCCCGTACAGCTCGCGCTGGCTGAGACCGGTCAGGTAGATGATGGCCTCGCGGAGGGTCTTGGACGGGATCGTCCCGGTGTTGATACAGACACCGCCGACCATGTCGGTCCGCTCGACGATGGCGGCGCGCCGGCCGAGCTTGGCGGCGGCGATCGCCGCCTTCTGGCCGCCCGGTCCGGAGCCGATCACGAGCAGGTCGTAGTCGTACATGGGCACACCCGGTTGAGGTGGCTTGCCGCTGACCATTCTGCCCTGCCCGGCGGCGGTGAACCAGGTTGCGCCTGCTGGCGGCCGGGCGTCACCACCGACCCTGCCCCCACCGCTGGGGTGATCGCCCTTGCTGACGTGCCTGGCCTGGGCTAGGTGATGCCGCCGAGGGACGCGCCGACGGCGAGGATGACCAGGTAGGCGGCGACGCCGCCGCCAAGGACGGCCAGGCGTAGCCAGCCGGGGATCTTGGGGCGGCCGGCGACGTGGTAGGCGACCACGCCCAGGAACGGCACCACCAGGATGGCCAGGACCCAGGCGACGGTGGCCGGGCGGCCGAGGTCCTCGCGCCTGGCCAGGTCCCACAACGCCAGGGAGGTCCAGGCCGCGTAGAGCACGAACGGCAGCAGGTAGCCGTAGATGCCGAACACCAGCTGCCAGGGCGAGCTGGCCAGGATGGGCACGCCGAACATGGTGGGCTCCTTGCGGGTGGTCACCTCGAGGCCGGCGGGCCAGGCGGGCCGGGCGATCGCGTCGAGGTCGAGGTGCAGGCTGGTGTAGACGTTCACGGCGGGGCGGACCGGTGCCAATGCGCCGCCGGGCAGGCCCGGCTGGGGCGGCGGCGCCGGCACGTCGCGGGACTCCACGTGCGGGTAGGCGCCGGTGTTGCCCTCGGCCACCGAGCCGAGCGAGTGCAGCGCGGTGGAGACGTCGAACCGCACCGGCAGGCGCAGGCCCTCGCAGGGCTGGAAGGCCTGCAGGCCGACCGGGATGGAGGTGCGCACGTCGTTGCCGGCGAAGCAGTTGCCCGGCCCCGCCGGGCCGGACAGGGCCATGTCGGCGCGTCCGGAGCCGCGCACCAGGTTGTCGCGCACAAGGTTGCCCGATGAGGTCCAGAAGTGCCGGTCGGTGTTGGGCGTGACCAGGATGCCGTGGTTGGGGTGGTTGACGACCAGGTTGCGCTCCACCCGGGAGTCGTCGCCGCCGGCGAGGATGATGCCGTTGCCGTAGGAGGACCATTCCAGGGCGCGGACCGGCGCGCTGCGGCTGCCGTTGCCCTCCACCAGGTTGCCGACCACGTCCACCCCCTTGAACGGCGGCAGCAGCTCCGAGTCCAGGGTGTTGGGCACGATGCCGCCGACGTTGTGGCGCCAGACCGAGCGCACGATGTGCAGGTTGCCGCCGGCGTTGGTGCCGGAGTAGCCCAGGCCGTTGTCCTGCGAGATCACCCCGTCGATGACCGCGTCGCACGGCTTGCACTGGCCGACGTAGAAGCCCGCGTCGTAGGAGCCCGACGCCCACGAGTGCTCCAACAGCCCGTCGGTCGAATCGAAGGCGTAGATGCCGTAGACCTCGTTGTTGTAGGCGGTGACCCAGGAGGCCCGGTAGCCCTTGACGCCGGTCCAGAACAGGCCGTTGACCTTGCCGTTGCGCACGGTGAGGTTCTCCACCGCGACGCCGTCGGCGGTGACGCTGACGGCGTTGGCCCGTCGGAACTCAGCATCGATGATCACCTGGTTGCGGTCGCGGCCACGCAGCACCAGCGACGGCGTGCGGACCTTCACCTCCTCGTGGTAGACGCCAGGACCCACCAAGACCAGGTCGCCCGGCTTGGCCGCGTTCACCGCGGACTGGATGGTGCGGTAGCGCTCGGGGACGCGGCGGACGGTGCCTGAGGCCTTGGCGACCGGGGTCAGGCCGGTGCCGCGCTCGGCCTTGCCGGGGTCGAAGGCGACGTCGCCGACCACCAGGGTGGCGACCATGCCGTCCTTGGAGTCGGGGGTGGCGTGGAAGGTGCAGTAGAAGCGGTACACGCCCGGCTGCAGGTTGGCGACCATGGTGCCCGACTGGTCGGGGCCGATGGTGTCCTGGGTGCGGAAGGCGCCGTCGACCGCCACGGCGTTGTGGGGGGCGTAGCCCTTGTTCTCGAACACCACCGGGGTGCCGGCGGGCACGCGGGTGACGTCGCGGGCGTAGAAGTTGTCGAACATGCCCACCGAGACCGAGGGGCGTTCGGCTTGGCCGCCGCACCCCGCCAGGCCGAAGGGCACGGCCAGCAGGACGGCCCCGAGCCACCACTCGGCCGCACGAGCCCGCATCCACACCTCCGCCGTCCGACCGGCGCCACGCCCGTCGCTGCGCGGGCGCCGGGTTGTGCCGGAGTCTGCCACGCCCGGGCACGCGGTCGGTAGCTGCTACACCACCGGCTCGTGCCGGGTTCCTCGAGCGGTCGGCGTGACCCAGGGCTGCACGCAGCGTCAGGTAGCTCATTCAGCCTCGGGGCTCGGGGTTCTCGAGGTGCTCGTGGCCGTCGTCCTGCCCGGGGTCACGGAGCAGGTACATGAGGGCGAACTGCCGGTAGAGCCGGACCGTTAGCACGGCCAGCATCGCGAGCACCAGCGCCAGGACGACGACGGCAGCTTCGAGCATGGTGTCCTCCTCGGGTTAGGGCCTCACCGCCACAGCGACAGCGCCCAGCCGCCGCCGAGCACGAGCACGCCGACCGCGCCGACGAGGCGGACCACGTCGGTCTGGTGCCGCAGCGCCGGGCTGTCGCGCTGTGGTCGGGCGCGCTTGAGCAGGTACTGGGTGCCCAGGACCGCCGCCCGCGCCAGTCCGAAGCCGAGGCCGAAGACGGCGCCCACCAGCGGTGATCCCGAGGCGACGGCGCCAAGGGCGCCCAGCCACACCAGGGGCGTCGAGACCAGCGTCAGCACGCCGACGCCGAGCACGGCGCCGTAGACAGCCATGCCCCAGCGCGGGTGGAGCGCGACGTCGCGCCGGATCTGCCGCCTGGGCCAGGTGAACAGGTGGTCGCCACGAGCCGCGTGCCAGGCGAGTCCCAGCAGCAGACCGACGGCGAAGACCGCCTCGCCGAGGGCCTCCGACGTGCCCGGGAGCACGGCGCCGAGCAGGCCCAGGGCGCCGTAGAAGCCGCCGCCGGCGACGGCGGCGCCCAGGACGAACTGCGCATAGCGCTTCACGATCCTCGCCACGCGACCGCGTGGCGGCAGCGACCAGGCTGCGTTGATCGTTCAGGGTGACGCCGCGTCGAAGAACCCCGAGAGCACGCCGACGGCCGGAGCGAGCAGCCCGGTGGTCATCACGAGTCGCAATTGCTGCCCACCCTCTTGTGGCAGATGCAGTGGCTGATGCCGCCGCAGCCGGAGGCGATCTTGCAGTCGCAGCACTTCCGGTAGGGCGGGCTCCCACCCACGTTGCAGCACCAGCAGGCATCCGCCCACGCGCCGGTGTACTTGCCCCGGCACTGGCCGCTGGTGGTGTCCTTGCAGGGCCCGCCGCTGGCCCACTGGTCGCGGGGGCGGCAGCACTGCGCGCCGCAGCAGTTTGTCTCGCAGCAGGGGCTCGGACCGCAACAGGTAGGGCAGCACGGGCCGGCCGCGGCCGCCGGATCGGCGAGGAACGTCGACAGCGAGATCATGCCGGTCGCCGAGGCGACCCCGCCGTAGAACAGCGCGTTCCCGACCCGCCGGAGGAACGACCGGCGCTCGATCACCACGGCCAGACGCTCTGCACCGGGCAGGGCGGCCTCGCTGTCGGCTGGCGCGGCGGTCCTTGCCGCCCGCCGTCTCCGCTCGGCTAGCGCCATGTCGTCACCTCCCGACCTGGGAGCGCTCCGCGTCGCGCTCCGCTGCCTCCTCGCGGACCCGATCGAGGTGCGCGAGGTCGTTGACGATGTCGCGCAAGAGCAGGACGCCCTCGCGATCCACTGCGAACATGTAGGGGGCGATCTTCAGGTCGAGGGCGTCGAACAGGGCTCCGTCGGGGTCGACCAGCATGGTGACGCCGTCCCCGACGGCGGCGGCGAAGGCGGGGTCGAGCGAGGCGCGCGAGACGACCAGCAGCTCGTCCGGAGCCGCCAGCCGCTCGGCGAACGCCCGGGCCGCGGCGGCGATCTCGGCGTCGAACGGAGAGCCGGGCAGGACGAAGAGCACGAACAGGAGGCGTTCTCGTGCGGCGAGCCGTACCGGGCGCCGCATGCCGTCACGGTCCAGGAGCGGCACCGGCGCGCGTCGGACGACCCTGCCGGGCCGCGGCCCGGGGAGGCGGACCGCCTCGGCGGAGCCGATGGCCAGCAGGCCGAACTGGCGGTAGAGGAGCAGGAGGAAGACGGCCAGCACGAGGGTGCCCAGGTACAGCAGCACGACCACGGCGGCGAGCATGGTCACCTCCCTGGCTGACGCTCGGCCACGGCGTCGCCGTCCAGCCCGTACACCCGGCGTGCCTGCCGGACCCGCTCCGGCAGGTGCCGCCGCTCGACCTCGTGGATGTGCATGATCAGCGGCAGCTCAAGCGCGACGTGGGCGAGGGGGAAGGCCACGGCCACCGCGAGGGCGGCCGCCGGGAGGGTCCACGCTGCGCCGGGCTGAGCCGTCGCCCACCAGGCCGCCGTGAGCGCGACGACCAGGAGCAGGGCGGTCCGGAGGGAGAAGGCGCTGCGCGGCACCGGCACCGGCTCCTTGCTCGCGCAGCCGCAGTTGTCGAAGGCTGGACGGTCGTCCGAGACGAGCAGAACCAGGAACAGGACCAGCAGAGGCGCGGCCGCGTAGGTCGCGGCCGTCGCGACCGCCGGGGTCAGCAGCGCACCGGCCAGGACGAGCTCGACCGCCGGCGTGGCCGCGCGCGCGACGCGTCGCGCCCCAGGGCGGGCTCGGAGCAGGCGGTAGTCGGCCAGAGCGGCGCCGAATGCCCCCATGTCGCGGAGCTTGTGGTAGGCGGATTCGGCGAAGACGCAGGCCAGGAACCCATTGAGGAGCACAAGGACCGCCATGTCCAACCCCTCCGGGTGATACGCCAGGACTCGCAGCCCAACCCGTTCATGTCGCCCGTCCGCACCCGACGACTCAAGCAAGGCAAGTAGGTGAAAGGGGACGAGCTACCACATTCAAGCCCAACCGGGATGTGGCGTCAACGACCGCGGCGTGCCGCGGCGCCGGCACCCGCGCTGGCGGGCGACACGCAGCATGCAGGCTAGGCGCCTTCGGCGTCCGGGAACCTGCGCTCACCCGGGCATGCAAGGCAACCGGAACCCACCCGGATGAGCTGGACGGCCTCCTCGGGCTGGGCGACCGCGGCGGGCTGGGTGGCGGTGGCTGGCTGCTCGCCGGACTCAGCCTGGGAGCCTGCGGGCACTGCCCGGAGCAGGACCGTGGCCAGGACGGCGATGCCGACCGCGATCGCGGCGGAGAGCGCGGCGGTCACCTGCAGCCCCTGGGTGAACGCTTCGCGGGCCGCCGCGAGCAGCGCCGCGCCGGCTCCGCCAGGAAGCTGCGCGGCGACGCCGACCGCGGCACCGAGGGTGTCACGGGCGACCGCTGTGGCCTCGCTGGGGACTCCTGGCAGCAGGGCGCCGGCCAGCGCGCCGCGGTAGACCGCGACGCCGATGCTGCCCAGGATGGCGATGCCCAGCGCGCCGCCGAGCTCGGCGCCGGTCTCCGAGATCCCCGAGGCCGCCCCGGCCCGCTCGGGCGGGGCCGAGCTGACGATCAGGTCGGTCGTGGCGGTGAACACCGGCGCCAGCCCCAGGGAGACGACCAGGGAGGCGGTCGCGAGGATCGCGAGGTCGGCGTCGGGAGATCCACCGACCTGGGTGAGCACCCCCAGGCCGACGGCGGCCAAGGCGAGGCCGGCGCCGATCACGTAGGCCGGGCGGATGTGGCGCAGGATCCGGGGCGCCAGGTTCGACCCGACGATGAACCCGCCGGCCGACGGCAGCGACCACAGGCCCGCCTGCAGCGTCGACAACCCGAGCACCAGCTGCAGGTACTGCGCGACGAACAGGAAGTAGCCGACCACGATGAAGATGCCGAGCAGGTTGGTCGCCAGTGCCGCGTTGAACGCCCCGACCCGGAACAGCCGCAGGTCGATCATCGGGTCGGCCAGGCGCAACTGCCGGCGCACGAACACCACGCCGACCACCACCCCCGCCAGGACGGCAGCGGCGGCGAGCCAGCCGATCCCGTCCTGGGCGGTCAGCTTCAGCCCGAACACCACCGCCAGCACCGCGACCAGGGACATGGCCGCGCTGACCAGGTCCAGCCGGCCGGCGTCCGGGTCGCGGTACTCCGGGAGCACGCGCGGCCCCAGCACCAGCAGCAGCGCCATCACCGGCAGGGCCAGCAGGAACACCGAGCCCCACCAGAAGTGCTCCAGCAGCACGCCGCCCAGCACCGGGCCGATCGCGCCACCGGCAGAGAAGCTGGTGATCCAGATCCCGATGGCGGTCGAGCGCTGCCTGGGGTCGTGGAACATGCTGAAGATCAGCGACAGCGTGGACGGCGCCAGGGTCGCCCCGGCGATCCCCAGCAGCGCGCGGCTGGCGATCAGCATCTCGGGGCTGGTCGACAGGGCCGCGGCCACTGAGACCACCCCGAAGGCGGCGGCGCCGGACAGCAGCAGCCGGCGGCGGCCGAGCCGGTCGCCCAGCGTCCCCATGGTGACCAGGCACCCGGCGACCATGAACCCGTAGATGTCGGTGATCCACAGCAGCTGCGAGCTGCTTGGCCGCAGGTCCTCGCTCAGGGACGGCACGGCCAGGTGCAGCACCGTCAGGTCCATGGCGTACAGCAGGCAGGCAAGGGCAAGCACGGCGAGCCCGGTCCACTCCCGACGGCCGGCCCGTGGGGCATCAGGGGCGGCCGCGTCGGCCTTCTGGGTGGTGGGGTCCATGAACGCCTCTCCGCTCGCCGTGGAGCCTCGGTGCGGTCTCCGTGGCGGATCTTATGGTCAAGCGGTGACAGCGGGGTTGGAGGAGTCGGTCGGGTGGGCGTTGTAGGGTGGGCGACGCCTGCGGTCCATCGCGTGCAACGCTGCGACGATGTCATCGATCACCAAGGGGGAGCGATCGTGAGCATTTCGTTTCCGGGAGAGTCAGCGGAGTACCGGGCGGCACGCGATCGGCTGCTCGAGCAGGAGGTCGGGCTGCGCCGCGCCACTGAGGCCGTGGCCGCCGCGAGGCGTGCGCTGCCGCCTGGGGGTCCGATCCCGCAGGACTACGTGTTCGAGGGGGAAGGCGCGAACGGCACCCCGACCGACGTGAGGCTGTCGGAGGTGTTCGCGCCCGGCAAGGACGCGCTCGTGATCTACAGCTTCATGTTCCCGCGCGACCCCGGCGATGAGCGGCCGGTGCCCCCGAGCGGTCAGACGGCGCTCCTGCCGCTGGCGGAGGCCCCCTGCCCCTCGTGCACCGCGTTCCTGGACCAGCTCGACGGCGCGGGCGAGCACGCAAGCCAGCGCATCAACCTCGCGGTGGTCGCGAAGTCCCCGCTGCCGCGCATCGTCACCTTCGCCAAGGAGCGCGGCTGGCGGCGGCTGCGGCTGCTGTCCTCGGCCGGCAACACCTACAACCGCGACTACCACAGCGAGACCGCGGAGGGATCACAAAGGCCGATGCTGAACGTGTTCCACCGCGACGGCGAGACGATCCGCCACTTCTGGGGCTCGGAGCTCTTCTACGCAGCGACCGATCCCGGACAGGACCCCCGCCACGTCGGCACGCTCGAGCCGCTCTGGAACCTGTTCGACCTCACCCGCGAGGGGCGCCCGACCGACTGGGATGAGCAGCTGAGCTACTGACCGCCCGGCGTCAGGGCTCGACGCGGCGGGTGGACGATCGTGGCGCGGTTGGCGCCGGCCCGCGGGTCCCCCGGATGCCTGGCGTTGGTAGCTGCGGCGCTCCGCGCCGGGCTCACCCGCTGGCCGGCGTCGCGGACCGGGTAACCGGCGTCGCGGCTCGCTAACCGAGACGTCTGGGCCGGCGCCCGGGTCGCGCGGCCGCAAGGGCTCGGGCCAGCGCGGTGAGCTGCCAGGCGCGCAGCGCCAGGTGGCGGAGCCACCAGGGGAGCCGCTCGCTGAGCCAGCCCGGCGTGTTCGGCTGCGCGCAGCGGCCGGCCACCGTCGCCGGCGTCGGGACGGTCCACAGCCGCAGGTGGTGGAGGCGGTCACGCCAGGGCTTGGAGCGGAACCGCCGCAGGACCTCGGACGCCGCGCTGGCGTCGGCGGCGCAGAGGCGCGCGGCGAGGGGGGCGGGCGGCAGGCCGAGGGCGTCCGCGATCCGGTTCCCGTCCGCGGCGTGGCAGCGCAGCGCGGCGAGCAGCGCCGCTTCGGCGCCGAGCCGCCGTGCGACCGCCAGAGCCCCGACCCAGGTGGCCAGCGGCACGCGGGCGACGGCGCGGTCGAGGTCGGCGCGCGGCCTGGGGTTCCGGTTGCCGCTCTGGACGGCGTGGATGGCGAGGTGGCAGGCGTGCGCCGCGTCGTCGAGCGCCCGCAGCGAGCGGCCGTGGAGCTCGAAGGCGACGCAGTGCCTGGCGAGGACCTCCCAGGTCCGCTCGGGCGAGACCGAGGTCTCGGGCAGGGTCAGGTGGAGGTCGACCGTGACGCCGTCGCCCGGCCGGCGGAACGTCGCCGAGCCGGCGGGGACGGCGTGGAAGCCGTTGCGGCGCAGCCAGTCCAGCACCACCGCGTGGCCCTGCGGCGCGGCGAGCAGGTCGAGGTCGACGAAGGGGCGGAACTCGCCCGGGTACAGGCGCCGTGCCGTCACCGGGCCCTTCAGCAGGACGGTCGCGGCTCCACGGGCCTCCAGCTCGGTGACCATCCCGGCCGCCGTGGCCTCGAGCGCCAGGCGCCTGGCCGTCCAGCGCAGGTCGAGGTCGTGGTCGCCGCTGCTGGCGACCGTCGTCCGCAGCCGCGGCGGCCGGGGGGCGGATCGGCCCGTCGGGCTCAGGGTCTGCCGTCCCTGGTGCGGGCCGCGACCACGCGCCCACCGTCGAGGGCGACCACCTGGTCGGCACGGCGGATGGCCGCGGCGCTGTGGGTCACGGCCACGATCGTGACCGTGCCGCGGAGACGGTCGAGGGTGGCGACCACCGCCTCCTCGTTGTCGCCGTCGAGGCTGCTGGTGGCCTCGTCGAGCACCAGCACGTCCGGGCGCCGCAGCAGGGCGCGGGCAAGGGCGAGCCGCTGACGCTCGCCGCCGGACAGGCGCACGCCGCGGTCGCCCACCGCGCTGGCGAGCCCGTCGGGCAGGGCGCGCACGAAGCCCTCCGCGGCCGCGAGCCGCAGCGCCTCCCAGAGGTCGTCGTCCGAGGCTCCCGGCCGCGCCCAGCGCAGGTTGCTGGCGACGGTGCCGTCGAACAGGAAGGTCTCCTGCGGCACGTAGGCGACCCGGCGCCGCCAGGACCTGGTCGGACCCGCGAGCGTCGTACCGTCGATCGCGACCGTCCCGGTCGACAGGGGCAGCAGGCCGAGCAGCACGTCGACCAGGGTGGTCTTGCCAGCGCCGGAGGGGCCGACCACGGCGGTCGTCGAGTGGGCGGGGATCACCAGGGTGGCGTGGTCGAGTGCTGGCGGCCCGTCGGGTCGGTAGCGGACGGTGGCGTCGTCGAGGCGGATGGAGACGCGCAGCCGCAGGTCGACGTGCTGCTCGCCGCTGGCGGCCGCCTCGCCGGCGGCCTCGGCCGCCTTGGTGGTCGCCGTCACCGTCGCGTAGGCGGCCAGCATCTGGGCGGCCTGCTGCGCCCTCACCACCAGGTCGGAGGTGAGCGGCAGCAGGCGCGAGAACACGAAGACCAGAGCGATCAGGCGGGCGGGCTGCAGGTGCGCCATGCCGACCGCGGCCCAGACGACGCCGGCGAGCATGACCACCCCGGCGGCCTGCCGCGCGGCCGCGTTCGCCCCGCGGGAGCGCTCGTAGTCGAGCCAGGCGTCCCGCTCGGCGTCGAGCGCGGTGGCGAACGCGGCGACGTGCGGGTCCTCACGGTTGTGGCTCTTGGCCAGCTTGACGCCGTCGAGGAACTCCGCGGCGGCGGCGAGCAGCCTGCGGCTGCCGCGGGTGAGCCGCTCGCCGTGGCGGCGGGCCCGTCGCACGGCAGGGGCGGAGAGCGCCAGCAGGACGGCGGCGGCGGCCGTGGCGGCCAGCGCGATCGCGGGCGACAGCAACACGGCGACGACCACGTGCGCCAGCGCCATGCCGGCGGCGACCAACCCCTCGAGCAACAGCCGGGTGCCGGCCGCGATCCGGGCGGCGTCGCTGGTCAGGGCGTTGAGCAGGTCGGAGCGGCGGCGCCTGCTCAGCCACGGCCACTGCGCGCCGGCGATGCCGGCGAACAGGCGCTTGCGGACCGCGTCGGTGAAGCCGAGCTGCAGCTCGGCCAGGAGCAGGTCGCGCCGGGTGGCGAGCAGCGCCCGGCCGGTCACGACCGCGACGAACAGCGCCAGGACGAGCGGGACCGTCGGTCGCAGCCCGGCCGCGGCGAACGGCGCCGCGAGCCGCGACGGCGGCGGCGCGCCGAGGACGCCGGCCAGCTCCAGCAGCGGGACCAGCAGCAGCAGGCCCGCCCCTTCGAGCACGGTCACCACCACCAGCAGCGCCAGGGCGAGGGCGAGCCGCCCGCCTCCGTGGCGGGCCAGCGCGCGCACGTAGGCGCGCAGCACGGCGCGCCCGTGGGGGCCGGCCGGACTCGGGCTGGTCACCGGCCCGGAGCCCGCCAGCCCAGCGGTGGTCACGGGCCCACGGCCAGCATCGTCGCCGTCGTCGCCCGCTCGCCGCGGCGCTCACGGAGGTACCGCAGCAGGAGCCGCTCGCTCGCCGCGTCCGCCTGGCGGCGCAGCCGCGGCGGCGGCACCTCGCCGTCCCAGCGCTCGCCGAGCAGCGCCCGCAGCACGCGGCGCACGGTGCCGCGGTAGTCGCGAGCCAGCTCCTCGTAGGCGACCTCCACCAGCGGGAGCCCGAGGTGGTCGAGGCAGTCGCGCCAGGCCCGCAGCTCGCGGCCGAACTGGGACAGCCTCCGGTCGATGGCGCAGCGGTCGTAGAGCGGCGTCCACGCGGGGTCGGTCGAGCCGCCCGGGACCTCCCGCCAGCGCCCGCTCTGCTGCGCGACCAGGTCCGAGACGGCCTGGCGGAGCAGGTCCTGGCGCCACAGGAAGACGACGGACGGGTTCGGGAACAGCTCCAGGAGCAGCTCGCCGACCTCTGCGTGGACGCGGGCACGGTCGGCGGGCCCGCCGCTGGCGAGGCGCGCCGCGCGGTCGCCTCCCGCCGGGCTCCACCGCCGCAAGGTCTGCAGCACGTCCGGCCAGAACAGCTTGACGCCGAGGGTGCCGTCGGCGGCGGCCCGGTGCCGGTACAGCGCCGCGACGTAGTCGCGCAGCTCGGGGGCGTGCCAGCGCGCCTCGAAGCCGGGGCGCCAGACGACGTGGAAGTACTCGAGCGGGCAGCCGAGCCCGGCCCTGACGAGCGCCTCGCCGAGCAGGCTGGAGCCGCAGCGGCGCATGGTGCACACCAGGACGCTGCGGCGGGGACGCTGGTAGCCGCTGGCGCGGTCTCCGGCCGCGGTCGCTAGGTCGTAGCGCTGGCGCACGTGGTGGCCTCCGTGGCGAGGCGGGCGAGCCGGTCGGCGGTGCGGGCAACGTGGGCGAGCCCCCTGGGCTGCTGGAGCCGCAGCACCCGCAGCGGTCGCATCCAGGCGACCAGGAAGGAGAACTCCCGCGCGAACCCCGCGGGATCCGAGCGGTCCAGGCGCATCAGCTGGTCGCGGAGGTCGGCCAGGCGGCGGGACGGGCTCGGCTGGTCGAGCGCCAGCTCGTCGGCGGCGACCAGGCGCACCACCGTGGCGACCGGCGCGGGCCGACGGTCGTGCTGCGGCAGCGGGTGGCGGGCCTTGGCCCCGTGCCGGGGCAGCCGGGCACCCGGCGGCAGGCCGAGCCAGTCGCGGGCGTCGTCCCACAGCCGCACGTCCCGGGTGCAGGAGGCGACCGTCGCCTGCCCGCCGGTGAGGCCGAGGACGGCGGCGTCGTCGCCGAGCAGCGGCCAGCCGGTGAGGCGCTGCAGCGCCGCCGCGGCGGTGGACTTGCCGACGCCCGACGGGCCGCAGAGCAGCAGCGCGCCGTGCGGGCCGAGCACCGTGGCGGCGTGGAGCACGTGGGCGCGCTGGCGGGTGAGGGCGCGCGGCAGGACGGTGGCGACCACGAAGTCGGCGTCGTCCGGGCCCCGCCGGCCCGCGCCGAGGTGCCAGGAGAGGGTGCGGCCGTCCGCCTCGACGGTGCAGGCGGCGAGGCCCTCGACGCTCACGGTGTAGGCGCCGTCGGGCCGCCGCCGAACCTCGAGCAGCCGCCGGCCCCGCCCCCGCAGCACCAGCCGGCCGGCGGCCGGCCGCGCAGCGGCGCGCCGCAGCCTGAAGCTGAAGGGACCCTGGCGGTCGTCGACGCGCACGCGGCAGTGGTCGAAGCCGCACAGCGGGACGTCGCTGTCCAGCCGGACCGACCCGAACACGTAGGCGAGCCGCTCGCCCGACCCCTCGGCGGTCATGACGCGGGCACCTGGTCGAGCCAGGTGGCGGCCGCGAACAGTGGCCAGAACGACACCAGCGACTCGTGCGGTCCGCTCGGGGTGAGCCCGGCGCGGTGGCGGGCCACCGCGTGCCGGTAGTGCCGCCGGGCCACCGCCAGGTCCACCCAGCCCTCCTTGACCATCGCGTGGCCGGCCAGCGCCTCGATGCCGCCGAGGCCGGCATAGGCGTCGTGGAACGCGGCGTCGAAGCGCGCCTTGCCCTCGCGCCGCCGGATCGGCGCGGGCAGGAGGTCGCCGACGGCCCGCCGCAGCAGCGGCTTGGACTCGGTCGCCGCCAGCAGCACGCTGCCGTGCAGCGCCAGCACGTACTCCACCACGCGGCGGTCGTGCAGCGGATGCCGCCAGTCGATCCCCAGCGAGCTGTGGCGCTGCTGGGCCGCCTCGTAGACCGGTGCCACCACGCGGGCCGCCGCCGGTTGCCACCGTCCCCGGTGGTCGTGGGAGGCGAAGGCGGACGCGTCGGCCGCCGCGGCGGCCCGCCGGCGGTCGCGCAGCCCGATCCGGGCGAGCCAGCGCCGCTCGACCCACGCGGGAGGCCGCGCGGCGGGAGCCGGCCGCAGCAGCGGGACGGCCGCTTCGCGGCCCACCCGCGTGGCGCGCCGCAACCCGTGGCGGGGGGCGGGCGGGCCGTCGCCGCTCTCGCGCCACAGCGCGGCGACCTGCCCGGTCCGGAGCAGGTCCGGCCAGTGCCAGCGCCAGCCGCGGAACCAGTCGTCGCCCCCTTCCCCGGTCAGCACCACCCGCACGCCCTGCTCGGCGAGGGGTCGCAGCGCGCCGCAGAGCAGCGCCGCGGTCGGGAACGGTGGTGGCTCCCAGGTGAGCGCCGTCCACGCCCTCCAGCGCTCCCAGTCGTAGGCGTCAGGGAGCAGCCGCAGCGTGCGGCTGCCAAGGTGCTCGTCGAGCGCGTCGAGCCAGCCCGACTCGTCGTGCGCCTCGCCGGGGAAGGTGACCGCGACGGGGCGCAGCCGGCCTGGCGACCCGCCAGCCGCGGCGAGGCGCTGGGCGAGGGCCGTCACGCTGCTCGAGTCCACGCCGCCGCTGACCAGCACGCCGGTGACGTCGTCGTCCATGGCGGCCGCGACCGCCCGTTCGAGCCGCGGCCGCAGGCCGGCGGCGGCCTGGTCGCGGTCGACCGGTGTCGGGGCCGCCACCACCGAACGGAGCGTGTCGAAGCGGCGCCGCAGCGGCCGCCTTCCGACCGCGGCGGCCGCGAGCTGCCCGGCGGGCAGGCGCTCGACGCCGCCGACCAGCGTCTCGTGGAAGGTCGTGAGCGCCCTGCAGAGCAGCTCGCCGAGGAACGCCTGGTTCAGGCGGGCCGGGACGCCGGCGGCGACCAGCTGGGTCAGCTCGGTCCCGAACACGAACCTGCGCCCGTCGTGCCAGGTGAGCAGCCGGCGCATGGCCAGCGCCGCCCGGGCGCAGACGAGCCGGCCGCGCGACGGGTCCCAGACGACGCTCACCCAGTCGCCAGCCAGGCGGTCGAAGCCGTCCTCCCCGTGGTCGCGGTAGGACGCCGCCGCCAGCACCGCGTCGCGTGGCGGGCCGCCGTCGCCGGCGGTCCGGGCACGGCCGAGCCAGCCGTCGAGCACCACGACCGTGCCCGCCTGGTCGACGGCGACCGGCGGGCGGCGCCGAGCGCAGGCTCGGCCGCCGCGACCACGCCGAACGGGCCGTCGAGGTGGACCCACCGCCGCGCCGGCAGGGGCACCGTGGAGGCGGCGTGCATCGCCTCGAGCACCGCTCGCTCCGCCGGCTCGCCGTCGAGCCGCAGCAGGCCGCAGACGGTCATGCGCCCGCGGACCGCGCCGGCGCCGGGCCGTAGCGGACCAGCTCACGGAAGCGGGCCGGCGGGTCCCCCGCCTCCCCGCGCACCTGGCCGCCGACCTCGACCCACGCGTGCGCGACGAACGGCTCGCGCCGCACGCCGATGACGATCGCCGCCTGCTGGCCACTTGCCAGCTCGATCCACCACGTCAGCAGCGCTCGCGGCAGGCAGCCCCGGTCGGCCCGCCACGAGCGCGCGGCGAGTGCGACCAGGCGCTGCAGCCGCTCGGTGTCGAGCAGGCCGGCCGCCAGCGGCAGCCGGCGGCCGACGCCGGAGGTCGCCGCCGCCGACCAGCCGGCGGCGAGCTCGGGGAACGGCCGGCGCCGCAGCGCGACCTCCAGGAAGGTGGCGGCGCAGCAGAGCTGGACGGCGACCAGCCCCTGGACGAGGGGACGGGAGGGACGCATCCGCTACCGCTCGACCGTCACCAGGCCGTTGCGCTCCAGCTCGGCGAGGAAGCGCCCGACGTCGGCGGCGGCAAGGGACGGGTCGACCTCGTAGCCGTCGACCAGGCGGCCGACCAGGTCGCGCGGTGCCGCCGGGCCGTCGGCCAGCAGCCGCCACAGGTCCGCGCCGGTCCCGTTCACGGCGTAGTAGCCGCCCGTCTCGGGGAGGAGCAGCACCAGCTCGCCCTCGACGTCGGCCCAGACGACGCTGCGCTCGAGCGCCACGCGCACCGGACGCCCGCCTCAGCTCAGGTAGCCGATGAAGTCCGGCCCCGAGAACGGGGGGCTGTGCCCGGCGGTGTCGACCGGGAGGCTCCCGTAGCTCGTCAGGCGGGGCGCCGCGTACGGCCCGCGATCCTGGTCCCCCGGCTCTGCCGCGGGACCAGCTGCCGCGGCGGCTTCGTCGTCCATCGCCCGCCTCCCCTACGTAGTTCCTACGAGACGAGGCCGGATCCTACCAGCTCGGTCGAGCCTGTCGATCAGGTCGAGCGTCGCTGCGGCTCGCCGCGGGAGGGCTCAGCCGCGGGCGGCCCCGGCGGCCGGCCGGACCGCCGCCTCCTCCCTGGCGACGACCTCGGCGAGCGCGCGGACCAGCAGCGGGTCGGCGTTGGGCAGCTCGATGCGGTGGAAGGCGATGCCCGCGTCCTCGGCCTCCTGGCGGGCGGCCACGTCGATGTCGTACAGGATCTCGAGGTGGTCGGCGAGGAACTGCACGGGCACCACCAGCACGGCGCGGTGGCCCTCGGCGCGCAGGCCGGGCAGCAGGTCCTTGAGGTCGGGCTTGAGCCACTCCTCGGGGGTGTGGCCGGCGCTCTGGTAGGCGAACCGCCAGCGAGGCTGGTCGAGCCCGGCCCGTGCGGCCAGCTCCTCACAGGTCTCGGCGAGCTGGTCGAGGTAGGCGGTGTCGCGATCGACCACGGCCTTGGGCAGGCTGTGGGCGGTGAAGATCACCGGGACCTCCGGCTCCCCGGTCGCCCTCAGGCGTCCGAGCGCCTCCCCCACCCGCTTGGCGAGGCAGTCGACGAAGGCCGGGGTGCGGTGCCACGGGCCGGCCACGGTGACGGTCGCGTCCGGCACGAGCCGGGCGGCGGCCTCGAGCGCGCGGCCGTAGCCGCCCATGATCACCGGGGAGAACTGTGGCGCGAGCACGACGCCGACCAGGCGCCGCACCCCGGCGCTGGCCAGGCGGGCGACGGCCTGGTCGATCCAGGGCGCCGAGTGGAGCATGCCCACCTCGACCAGGTGGCTGCCCTGGCCGCGCTCGGCCGCGAGCAGCGCCGCGAGGGCGGCGCCCTGCTCGCGGGTGCGCTCGATCAGCGGCGAGCGGCCGACCACGCGGTAGCGCCGCTGGAACTCGGCGACCAGCTCCGGGTCGGGGTCCCTGCCACGGTAGACGCTGCGCAGGTAGGCGGGAACGTCCTCGGCGGTCACCGCCGAGCCGTAGGTCATCAGCAGCACCCCGACGGGGGGTCCGGGGGGCTCATGGAGCGGAGCGGTGGCCCCCCGGGTATCGGGCTCTTCCTTGGCTGGCATGCTCACCTCGAAGGTCGGAGGTCAGGCCTGGTGGGGCCGGCTCGCTTCAGCCGTGCAGCCCGGAGACGGTGGCGCGGGCGGTGGCCGTGTGTACCAGCTCCACCAGGGCGGTCAGGTGCTCGGCCGGGGTGTCGGGCAGGACGCCGTGGCCGAGGTTGAAGACGTGGCCGGGGCGGCCGCCGGCCTCGGCGAGCACGCGGCGCGCCTCGCGCTCGACCACCGGCATGGGCGCGAGCAGCACCGCCGGGTCGAGGTTGCCCTGCACCCCGAGGCCCGGGCCGATGCGCGCCCACGCCTGGTCGAGCGGCACGCGCCAGTCGACGCTGACCAGGTCGCAGCCGGCCGCGGCCATCTGCTCGAGCAGGGCGGCGGTGCCGGTGCCGAAGTGGATGCGCGGCACCCCGGCCGCGGCGAGCCCCTCGAAGATGCGCCTCGAGTAGGGCAGCACGTACTCGGCGTACTCGCGCCCGCCGAGGTCGCCCATCCAGGAGTCGAACAGCTGCACCACCTGCGCCCCGGCGGCGACCTGGGCGCGCAGGTAGCGGATGGTGACCTCGGTCAGGGTCTCCATCAGCCGGTGCCACAGCTCGGGCTGCCCGTACATCAGCCCCTTGGCGCGGGCGTGGTCCTTGCTCGGCCGCCCCTCGATCAGGTAGGAGGCGAGCGTGTACGGCGCGCCGGCGAAGCCGATCACGGCGGCCCGGCCGGCCAGCTCGCGCCGCACGGTGCGGATGGTCTCGAACAGCTCGGGGGTGGCCTCCTCGGCCTCGACCACGCGCAGGGCGGCCACCGCGGCGTCGGAGCGGATCGGCGGGTCCACGATCGGGCCGATGCCCGGGTCGATGCTGAACGCCACGTCCATGCCGAACAGCGGCAGGGTGATGTCGGCGTAGAGCACGGCCGCGTCGACCCCGAAGGCGTCCACCGGCATCAGGCTGATCTGGGAGGCCAGCTCGGGCGTGCGGGTGAGGGTGAGGATGTCGTACCGCTCCCGGAGCCGCCGGTAGCCGGCGAGGCAGCGGCCGGCCTGGCGCATGAACCAGACCGGCGTGGCGTCGACCTCCTGGCGGCGGCAGGCGGCCAGCATGCGCTGCTCACCGCTCAGGCTCGGCTGGTTCGTGTCAGACGGCACCCAGGCGCCTCCCTCTGGACGGTTCCGGCCCGCGGCGGACGACCTTCGCCAGCGCCTCGACCCTGGCCGGCGACGGCGAGGCCACCGTCGGCGGGCCGCGCGCGAGCCCCTCAAGGGTACGCAACCGGCGCGCCGACCGCGTGCGCCGGCAGGTTACGCCGGTGTGGCCAGCAGCGCGTCCGCCTCGCGCAGGCGGGCGCCGGCGCCGACCCGGCGCCAGAAGGCGCTGGCCGCGCCCAGCTCCCTGGCCGCGTCGGCGGCCAGGCCGCCGGCGAGCAGGACGCCGGCGGCGGCGAGCCGGGCCTCGGCCTCGTCCGCCTGCGCCCCGTCGGCGGCGTAGACGACGGCTGCCGACCCAGGGTCGCCGTCCAGGTAGGCGCGGGCCGCGTCGAGCCAGCGAGCCGCAACGCCCCTACCGGGGCCGGGCGTCTTCGAGCCCGGGCCGGCCTCCGGGCCGTGCCCGAGCGCCTCGGCGTCGTGGCCGAGGGCGGCGAGGACGACCGGCAGGTCGATGCCGGGCTCGGCTTCGGCCGGCTGCTCGGGCAGGGTGGCGAGCAGCTCGTCGACCACGGGGCGGGCCTCGCCGGCGCGGCCGCAGGCGAGCAGCGCGCGGGCGGCGAAGGCGCGGGCCTGGCCGCTGTCCCGCGGGTCGCCCGTTGTCCGGGTCAGGGCGAGCACCGCGTCCGCCTCGGCCACGGCCTCGGCCTCCTGGCCGCGGGCGAGCAGGATGCGGCCGCGGCAGACCCGCGCTGGCAGCTCGAGGTCGCGGGCGCCGTCCACCTCGGGCTCGGCCAGCACCGCGTCGGCCACGGCCACGGCCTGGTCCCAGCGGCCCCGCTGGTAGTGCTGGCGCAGGTCGAGGCGGACGGCGGCCAGCTGGTCGGGGTCGGCGGCGCCGCTCATGCGGGCAATGGCGACGGCACGCAGCCGGTGGCGGGTGAGCGGCCCCGCGGCGACCGCGGCAGGCAGGCCCTGGAGCCAGGCCGCCGCGTGGCGGTGCCGCTCGGCCCGCAGCGCCCGGGGCACCTGACCGTAGGCCACCTCCATGACGAGCACGCGCCGGAAGCCGTAGGCGGGCTCCCCGTCGGGCGCGGTGCCCTCGGCGTGGCGCAGCAGCCCGCCTTCCACCAGCCGCTCCAGGCAGGCCCTGGTCCAGCCCGGCTCGCGCTCGCCGAGCGCCGCCACGGCAGCCGCCGAGCTGGCGTGGCCGAGCACGGCGGCGTCCGCGAGCACGGCCTTGTCGGCGACGGGCAGGCCGTCCAGGCGGGCGGCGACCAGCGCGCGCACCGTCTCCGGGACGACCGGCTGCACGGGGGGCAGCGGCGCGGGTCCGTCACCGCCCAGCAGCTCGTCGCGGGCGCCGCGCTCGCGCAGCATGCGCGCGTACTCCTCGGCGGCCAGGGGGTTGCCTGCCACCCGGGCCAGCAGCGCCCGACCGGGCCTCGACTGCCGCAGCGAGCTGGCCCTGCCGCCCAGGCCGTGCCCGGCCAGCAAGGTCTCGACCAGGCGGGCGGCGTCGGCCTCGGCGAGCGCGCCCAGCTCGACCACGGTGCCGGCCTCGGCCCAGCCTGGCCGGCGCGCCAGCAGCCCGGGCCGGGCGGTCGCGACCAGCAGCAGCGACGCCGGGCCGGCCGGCGTGTCCGCGCCGGCCAGCCCGGCGAGGAACTCGAGCAGCGCCTCGTCGGCCCGGTGCAGGTCCTCGACGACCATCACCAGCGGCCGGCGGGCGGCGAGGCCGTGCAGGAAGCGGCGCCAGGCGGCGAAGCTCTCCCGCCCAGGCGGCTCCGCCCCGGTCCCGAGCAGGCGGCCGAGGTGCCCGGCGACGCTGGCGGCCTCGGCCGGGTCGCCGACCACGCCACGGGCCGCCTCGGTGAGCTTGTCGCCGACCCGCTCGGCGCCGTCGCCGGCGAGGATGCCGGCCTCCGCCGCGACGATCTCGGCCAGGGCGCGCCACGGCGCCCCCGAGCCGTGCGGGCAGCGGCCCTGGCGCCAGGTGGCCGGCCGCGGGTCGGCGGCGAGCAGCCGGCCGAGCTCGGCGACCAGCCGGCTCTTGCCGATGCCGGCCGGCCCGGCGAGCAGCACCAGCCGCGGGGTGCGCCGCGCGCGCACCTCCTCCAGGCCGGTCCAGAGGGCGCGCAGCTCGGCCTCGCGCCCGGCGAGCGGGGCCGCGGCCGTCTCGGCCAGCTCGAGCAGGTCCTGGGTACGCGGGACGAGCGCGCTCCAGACCGGCACCGGCTCGGCCCGCCCGCCGAGGGCCAGCAGGCTGGCGCTGCCGTAGCTGATCGTCCGGGCGGTGACCCGCTGGGTCGCCGCCGACACCAGCACGGCTCCCGGCGGGGCGGTGTGCAGCAGCCGGCCGCAGACCGTCACCAGGTCGCCGGTGATCCGCCCGCCGGCCGCCCGCCCGACCAGCGCCTCCCCGGTGGCCACCGCCGCCCGCACCCGCACCGCGGGCAGGGCGAGGGCGTCGCGCATGGCCAGGGCCGCCCGCACCGCCCGCTCGGTGTCGTCCTCGCCCGTGCGGGGCACCCCGAACACCGCCATGGTGAGGCCGCCGACCACGTGCTCGACCTGCCCGCCGAGGTCCTCCACCACGGCGCGGACCCGTTCCAGGTGCTCGGCGAGCACGCTGCCGACGTCCTCCGGGTCGCGCTCCCTGGCGGGCTCGGCCCGCTCGTCGACGTCGCACAGCAGCACCGTGACCAGCTTGCGCTCCGCCCCGCCCGGCGGCGGCGCGCCCCCGGCGGCGACCTCGGCGCCCACCGGGGGCTCCGCCTCGGGCCGGTCGACGGCGGCGGCGCCGCCAGCCGCCTGGCCGCCACCCTGCTGCAGCGGCCCGCCGGCCGCCCGCGGCCCGGCGGGCGGGGCGGGCAGGAGCAGGTCGAGCGCTGGGTCCTGGGCGAGGATCGCCTGCTCCAGGCGCTGCAGGCCGACGCTCGGCTCCATCCCCAGCTCGCTGACCAGCCGCTGGCGGGCGTCGCGGTAGGTCTCCAGCGCCTCTGCCTGGCGCCCGCAGCGGTACAGGGCGAGCATCAGCTGGCCGCGCAGGTGCTCGCGCAACGGCTCCGCGCGGACCAGCCGCTCCAGCTCGCTGGTGACCTCGCGGTGACGGCCGAGGGCAAGCTCCGCCTCGATCCGCTGCTCGGAGGCGACCGAGCGGGCCTCCTCCAGCTCGCCGGCGGTGGCGGCCGGGCCGGTGCCGAGCATGCCGACCACGTCGGCCAGGGCGGGGCCGCGCCACAGCGCCAGCGCCGCGGCGAGCAGCTCCGCGGCGGTCGCGGGGTCGGCCGCCAGCGCCTGCGAGCCGCGCTCGGCCAGGCGGCGGAAGCGGGCCACGTCGAGCCGCTCCTCCTCGACCTCGATCAGGTAGCCGGGGTCGCGGGTGAGCAGCGCCGCGGGGGCCTGGCCGTGGCCGAGCAGCTTGCGCAGGGCGGAGACGTGGTTGTGGAGCGACTGCCTCGCGGTCAGCGGCGGGTGCGGACCCCAGAGGGCGTCGATCAGCCGCTCGGTCGGCACCACCTCGTTGGCCGAGAGCAGCAGCACCGCGAGCAGCGCCCGCTGGCGCACGCTGCCGAGCGGCACGGGGTGCTCCCCGCGGCGCAGCTCGACGGGGCCGAGCAGGCGGAAGTCGAAGGCGGTCACCGGAGCGCCCCGCCCGCGCCTGCCGGGAGCGCACGCTCCCGACGGGGGCGCCGGGGCGAAAGCCCGCGGGTGCAGGCCAAAGCCGGCGAGAGGGCCACCCCCACCCTCGCCAGGCCGCCGATGGTGGGTGCGCTCGCGCTCACGGGCCACCAAGCCTGCTGCACGCCCGGGGGAAGGCGCGCGCCGTCGGTCTCCCGAGACGCGACTGCTCGTCGCTGCCGGCGGCTGCCGCTCGTCCGCCCGTGCTGTCTGCCTTGTCCCCACGGAGTATAGGTGGCCGACCCGGCGGGCTCGTAGGACCGCCGCCGGCTGGGACCCGGCGCGGCCCGGCCGCGGACCCGGCAGGGCACTCCCCTGCCACCAGGCCGTGCGCGGCTGGTCAGCGGTATCGCGAAGGCGGCTCCGCGATGCAGGCGGTGCCCACCTGGCGAAAGCCGGTGCGCTGGTAGACGCGGGCGACCTCGTCGCTGCCCGCCGAGAGGAACAGCGTCTCCACGCCGCTGCCGACCGCGTCGGCGACCAGCAGCCCGGTGATCGCGGCGCCGAGGCCGCGGCGGCGCATCGCCGGCAGCGTGGCCACGCCGACGACCTCGCTGACCCCGGCGACCGGCTGGTGGCTGCCGACCGCGACCGGGTCGCCGTCGAGGAGAGCGACGGCGCTGACGGTGCGCCCGGCGCGCAGGCGCTCGCGCTGCTTGGCGAGCAGCGCCGGCGAGGCCTCGGCGGCCTCCTCGGCGAGCGCGGTCACGCCGAGCTGGCCGACGGCGGTGCCGCCGACCGCGAAGCCGATGCGGGCCACGGCGTCGATGCGGGCGAGGTCGTCGTCGGGCGTGACCAGGCGCAGCTCGACGCCGGCCGGTGCCGGTGGCCGCCACGCGGCGGCCGGGTCGAGCACCATCAGCGGCAGCACGCTCACCGCCAGGCCGGCCTGCCGTGCCGCCGCCGCGAGGCTGGGGGTGACCTCCGCCACCCACTCGAACGACTCCGGCTGGCCGAGGGCGCGCTGCCGCCGGCGCATCGCGGCCACGTCCTCGGCGGTGATCCCGTCGGCGCCGAGGCTGGGGCGCGCGTACCAGCGGAAGCCGGGCCGGTCGGCGACGAACAGGGTGAGCGGGCCGAGCGTCTCGGGACGGCTGTCGGCCCGTGGCACCGCGTCGTAGTACGCCTCGATCCGGTCGAGCAGCGAGCGGGATGTCGGCATGCCGGGAGTCTCTCGCAGAACGTGGGTCGTCCGCTGCATCCGCAGTCGCCCTGCCTGCGGGGCAGTCTGCGGTTTACCATGCCTGCGACCTGGTCACATCCAAGCTGGCACCCGTCGCGCGCCGGCGCGCCGGGCGGTGCACGCCGATCCACGTTCGGACCTCGGGAGGGGAGGCGCCCGTGAGCAGCGCAACCATCGAGTCGAGGTCGCCGCAGGATCCGTCCGACGTGGTCGTGACCGTGCCCGACGCGGACGAGGCGGCCGTCGGCAAGGCGGTCGACCGGGCCGTCAAGGCCGGCAGGGTGTGGAGCGCCACGCCGGCCACGCAGCGCGCCAACGCCCTGTCCTCGGCCGCGCAGGCCATGGCCGACGCCGCCGAGGAGCTCAGCCTGCTGGTGGTGCGCGAGGTCGGCAAGCCGATCGTGGAGGCGCGCCAGGAGGTGGCGCGGGCCGTCGGGATCCTGCGCTACCACGCCCAGGCCGCCCTCGACGCCGACGGCGAGACCTACCCGACCGCGCCGCCCGCCGACCGCCACGCGCTGCTGCTCGCCCGCCGCCGCCCGCGTGGCGTGGCCGGGCTGGTCACCCCGTGGAACTTCCCGGTCGCGATCCCGCTGTGGAAGGCCGCCCCGGCGCTGGCCTACGGCAACGCGGTGGTGCTCAAGCCGGCGCCCGACGCCAGCGCCGTCGCCGTGCGCATCGCCGAGCTGGTCAGCCGCTTCGTGCCCAAGCACGCCCTGCAGGTGGTGACCGGCGGCGCCGAGGCCGGCCAGGCCCTGGTCGAGCGCGCCGACGTGGTCAGCTTCACCGGCTCGGTGGGCGTCGGCCACCAGGTGGCGGCCGCGGCCGGCATGCGCGGCGTGCCGGTGCAGGCGGAGATGGGCGGGCTGAACGCCTCGATCGTGCTGCCCGACGCCGACGTGGCCGCGACGGCGGGCACCATCGCCGCGGCGGCGATGGGCTACGCCGGCCAGAAGTGCACCGCCACCAGCCGGGTGATCGTGGTCGGCGGCATCCTCGAGGCGGGCACGGTCGGCGAGGCGCTGGTCGCGGCGGTGAAGCGGCTCACCGTCGGCAACCCGATCGACGAGGGCACCGTGGTCGGCCCGGTGATCACCTCCAACGCCCGCGCCAAGGTCCTGGAGGCGGTCGACGAGGTGCGCGGCCGCGGGGCGCGCATCGCCATCGGCGGCAAGCCCGGCGAGGGCGCGGGCTGGTTCGTGACGCCGACCGTGGTCGACGGGCTCAGCCCCGACGCGCGCCTCGCCCAGGAGGAGGTCTTCGGCCCCATCTGCGTGGTGCTGCGCGCCGCCACCGTCGAGGAGGCGGTGGAGATCTCCAACGCGGTGCCCTACGGGCTGGTCACCTCGGTGTTCACCCGCGACCTCGGCGCCGCCCTGCGGGTGGTCGACGGGCTCGACACCGGCATGATCCGGGTCAACCAGCCCACCTCCGGGGTCGACTACCACGCCCCCTTCGGCGGCGAGAAGCAGTCCAGCATCGGCCCCCGCGAGCAGGGCAAGCAGGCACGGGAGCTGTACACCTCGACGCGCACCATCACGATCGCGCCGCCGCCGGCCTAGCGCGGCAGCACCAGCGCGTCCACCGCCAGGCAGCCGTCCGGGCCGGCGACCAGCGGGTTGACGTCGAGCGCGTCGAGCAGGTCGCCGAGGTCGGCGGCCAGCACGGAGAGGCGGGCGACGGCCTCCGCCACCGCGTCGAGGTCGGCCGGCGGGCCCCCGCGCACGCCGTTGACCGGGGGGCTGACGCTCGGCTCTGCGTGGCCACCCGCCACCCCGGACCCCCCGTCCAGCAGCGGCCGCACGGCCAGGCGGTCGAGCATGCGCCTGGCCGCGCGGCGGCCCAGCGGCGGCAGGGCGAAGCGCCGGTCGCGCAGCAGCTCCACCAGCACGCCGCCGGCGGCCACCATCACCAGCGGGCCGAACTGCGGGTCGCGCACCACCCCGAGGGCGAGCTCCACCCCTGGCGGGGCCATGGCCGCCACCAGCATGGCCGGGCCCAGCCGGGCGGCCAGCTCGGCCCAGGCGGCGGCGAGCTGCGCCGGGCCGGCGAGGCCGAGCCGCACCCCGCCGGCGTCGGACTTGTGGGCCAGGCCTGGCCGCGCGGTCTTCAGCGCCACAGGCCAGCCGAGCCGCTCGGCCGCGGCGACGGCCTCGTCCGGGCCGCCCACGGCGAGCGCCGGGGTCACGCCGATGCCGTAGTCGGCCAGCAGCGCGAGCCCGTCCAGCTCGGAGAGGCGGCCGGGCGCGGTGAGGCGGGCGCGCCAGCGCGCCCTGACCTCGTCCGGCGGGCCTGGCGGGGGCGGGTCGGGGACGGCCCTGGCCGCGGCGGCGTCGCGGCGGGCGAGCAGGCCGGCGAGGGCCGCCAGGCCGGTGGCGGTGCCCTCGAGCACGGGCACGCCGGCGGCCCGCGCCAGCGCGGCCTCGCGCCGGTCGACGCCGCTGGCCAGGTTGGCGAGGATCGCCAGCGGCTTGGCGGTGCGGCCGGCCGCCTCGGCGGCCACGCGCACGTAGCCGTCGCCAGGCAGCGCCTCGGTGGTGAGGTCGACGCAGAACGCCAGCGCCGCGGTGGCTGGGTCGGCCGCGAGGGCGCCGAGGCACTCGGCCATGACCTGCTCGGCGTCGCGGCCGGTCCCCCAGGCGTCGACCGGGTTGACCGGGTCGAGCACCGGGTCGAGCAGCGCGGCCAGGCGGCGCTCGGTGGCCGGCGTGACCTGGGCGAGCTCGACGCCCGCCTCGTCCGCCAGGTCGACCAGGTGGGCTCGCTCGCCGCCGGAGTCGAGCACGGCCGCGAGCCCGCCCTTGGCGGCCCGCCGGCCGGCGAGCAGCAGCTCGCAGGTATCGGCCAGCTCGTCCATCGTGCGCACCCGCAGCACCCCGTAGGCGTCGAACAGCGCCTGCCAGGCGCCGTCCGCGCCGGCCAGGGCGCCGGAGTGGGCGGCGACCATCGCCCCAGCCCTGCCGCCGCGCCCGACCTTGAGGGCGACCACCGGCAGGTCGCGCGCTGCCGCCCTGGCCAGCGCGGCCCGCAGGGCCGCCGGGTCGCGGGCGGTCTCGGCGAACAGCGCCACCACCCTGGTCGAGGCGAGGCCGACGGCGTAGTCGAGGTAGGCCGCCATGTCGGTGGTCAGCTCGAGGCCGCTGGAGACGGCCAGGTTGCAGGCGAGGCCGCGGTCGTTGTGGAGCACGGCGGAGAAGGCGGAGCCGGAGTGGGTGAGGAAGGTGAGCCCGCCGGCGGCGAGGTCGAGCGGCTGGGAGAAGCCGCAGGCGCGCAGGCGCCGCTCCAGGTTGACGAAGCCCATGCCGTTGCCGCCGCACAGGACCATGCCGGCGTCGACGGCGATGCGCCGCAGGCGCTCGGCCAGCGGCGGGACGCCGGGGCGTGCCGGCTCGTGGCAGCTCGCGAAGATCACCGCGGCGCGCGCCCCCGCGGCCGCCGCCGCCACGAGCTGCGCCTCCAGCCGCTGGTTGGCGACGCCGAGGATGGCCAGGTCGACCGGTTGCGGCAGCTCGGCGATGCCCGGGTGGCAGGGGAAGCCGAGCACCTCGGCGAGGCGCGGGTTGACCGGGTGGATCGCGCCGTCGAAGCCGCCGCGGACGAGCTGCAGCATCAGCTGCTCGCCGAACGAGCCGGGCCGGTCGCTCGCCCCCACCACCGCCACCGAGCGCGCCTCCAGCATGGCCGCGAGCCCGCCCCTGCCGGGCTCGTGCGTGGCAACCGGCCGCTGCGACGCCGGCCGGGCCGCGCTCACCGGCGGGCGCGGCGGCGTGCGAGCGCGCGGCGGTGGTCGGCGAGGGCCGCCCGTGCGGCGTGGTGGCCGGGGATGCCGCACACCCCGCCACCGCCGTGGGTGGCGGAGCTGGCCTGGTAGAGACCTTTGACGGGGCTGCGGTAGTCGGCGTAGCCGGGGGCGGGCCGCTGGTGGAAGAGCTGCTCCAGCGACAGCTCGCCGTGGAAGATGTTGCCGCCGACCAGGCCGTACTCCTGCTCCATCTGCCAGGGGCCGAGCACCTCGCGGTGCAGGATGGCGCCGGCCAGGTTGGGGGCCAGCTCGGTGTAGCCGGCGACCACCCGGTCGGCGAACGCCTCCAGCTCCTCGCGGTGGGGCGCCCACGCCCACTCGTGCGGGCACCACTGGGCGAACAGCGACCATCACGTGGACGCCGTCGGGGCACAGGGTGGGGTCGAGCACGCTGGGGATGCAGCCGTCCACGAAGGGCCGCTCGGCGCCGCGGCCGGCCTTGGCGTCCTGGAACGCCTGCTCGACGTAGGCGGGCGAGAGGGCCAGCTCGATCGCGCCGCTGTGGTGCTCCTGCGGGTGGCTGCCCGGGTCGGCGCTGAAGTCGGGCAGCTCGGCCAGGGCGAGGTTGATCTTGACCACGCCGCTGCGCGAGCGCCAGCGCTCCACGTCGGCCACGAACTCCGCCGGCAGCTCCGCCCGGTCGACCTGCTCGAGGAAGGTGAGCCGCGGGTGCACCGCGCTGACCACCACGGGAGCGCGGACCTCCTCGCCGCCGGCCAGGACCACCCCGCGGGCGTGGCCGCCCTGGACGATCACGTGCTCGACCGGCGCGCCGGTCCGCACGCATGAGCCGGCGGCCTCGGCGGAGCGACGAATCGCGTCGGCCACCGCGCCCATGCCGCCCTCCGGGAAGCCCCAGCTCCCCATGTGCCCGTCGCCCACGTCGCCGATGGAGTGGTGGGCCATCACGTAGGCGGTGCCCGGCTCGTCCGGCCCGGCCCAGGTGCCGATCACCCCGTTGATCGCCAGGGACGCCTTGACCTGCTCGGACTCGAACCAGTCGTCGAGCAGGTCGGTGATGCTCATGGTCAGCAGCCGGGTG
>WNFU01000526.1_pt1 | contig 91352 bp, 79 predicted proteins | sample 5400121 | NCBI WGS metagenome assembly WNFU01 (sample SAMN13153360, study PRJNA577476) | soil metagenome | isolation source: 100 cm soil or saprolite under grassland replicate 1 | place: USA:California | collected 2016-06-15 | reverse complement strand
GGACGGACACCCAGATGCAAACATCGCGAACAGGTCTGAGATGTGTACCGAGGCGAAACTACCGCGACCTCTACGCCCGCCTTGGCCGCCTTATAGCGGATCATCCATTGAAGTTCGGCAAAACTCCATTCGTGAACGCATTTCGCCTTGCCCGTCTCACGAATCCCGTTGAGGTCTTCCAGGACGATCCGTTGATTGTTCACCTTGGCATCAGCCACGATCTGTTTGCTGACGCAGTGATTGGTATCCGCGACGAAACGCCTCTCACGACCAGAGACACGCTTGAGCGCCCGTTTGGCGCTCTTACTGCCGTTGGCCTGGAGAGACCGTCTCGTCCTTTTATAGCAGGCTTTTTTGTGGCGGATATTCTTCGCCGTGTGGAACTTCTTGTCCGACGTCACCGCCACGCGGCTGAAGCCGAGATCGACGCCGAGACTGCCCTGTGGCTGTTTAACTTCCGGCGCCGGGATCGTGATCGAAATGTGCAAGTAGAAGTTACCCTTGCGATAGACCAATTCGGCGGAGCCGAGTTTGCCCTGGCAAAGTTGTTTGCGCATCCCGGCGGACATCTGCAACCGGCCGGTAACGCGGCCTTTCGGACAGACAGTCAGCGAAGCGCTATGACAGTCCTGACCAAGAGTCATCGTGCGGGCGTCGTATCGCACGGAAGAATGTGGTTTGAATTAAGGAAGATTCGTTTCTTTTCGGATCAGGCGATAGCCTTCGTGATGGATGTCGTATTTACGATGCAAATCTCGCTGAAAGGCGAGTTCGGAAAGGGTGTTGCAGGCGCGATTGAACTCTTCCATGGCGGACTTGAGTTCTTTCCCGGCGCCAGCGGCAAGGACCAATTTGGCCTTAATCGACAGGTGAACACCCATCAGCGCAATATGCCACAACTGTTTTACTTGAGAAAGGGGCGGCGCATTCCTCTCCACCCAAAACGAAGCGTTTATGGGTGGAGTATCCTGCGCGAAGAAAGATGAAATGAAATCCGAACCGAAGACAGAACCTAACGTGAAGCAGGCTGTGCCGTTTTTCGGGGTCTCGAACATCGAAGATTCCGTCCGCTATTATGTTGACGGCCTCGGTTTCGAGATGACCAATCGATGGGTAGACGACGGCAAACTCCGCTGGTGTTGGCTCGAGCGTGGAGGCGCGGCGCTGATGTTGCAGGAGTTCTGGAAAGAAGGACATCACGCCAACGTACCCGAAGGGAAATTGGGCGAGGGCGTCTCGATTTGCTTCATCTGTGAAGACGCCCTGGCGCTCTATCGCGAGCTCAGATCACGCGGGATTCAAGCCTCGAGGCCATTTGTGGGAAACGGGATGTGGGTCACTTCGCTCTCAGACCCGGACGGCTATAAGCTCATGTTCGAGAGTTACACGGATACGCCTGAGGAGACGGAGTTTTCAGAGGACGAAGAGTGACAGGGATGCGCAAGACCATCCTCATCTACGCCATCGCTTTGGCGGCGTTGACCGGAATTTTGAAGTTCATCGAATACCGCTTCTTTGTCCGCGACCTTTCGCTGGAGTTTTACCTCGGCGTGGTGGCCATCTTATTTGCCGGGCTAGGCGTGTGGGCGGGACTGAGGCTCACGCGCAGAAAAGTCGTCATCGCAAACCCGGACTTTAAACTCAACGAGCCGGAGCTTCAGCGGCTGGGCATCAGCAAGCGCGAGTACGAAGTGCTGGAACTGATAGCTCAAGGGCTGTCCAACCAGGAGATCGCCGACAAACTTTTCGTCTCGCTCAACACCGTAAAAACCCATTCCTCTAACCTTTTTATGAAACTGGACGCGCGCCGGCGCACTCAAGCCGTCCGGCGGGCGAAAGAATTCGGGTTATTGCCCTAAACTTTCAGGTGATTTTTCCCCTCCGCCTTCAAAATCACACTTTCGGCTGATGCGTTCGCGCCCCGCTTCCGCTTATATTTCAGCCGCTCATACAGTACCGCGCGCGTAAGCAAGCGGCTGTCTCATAGGTCAGCCGCTTGCTTACGCGCGCGGTACTGTACCAATCTCACGTGTGTTAATTTAGATCAGTTGGCGATTGCGTGTACGGGAAAGTGGCGCGATCTGCGGTACGGTACGGGGAGCATAAGCGACCTGAGCATCGATCAGGAGACCTCCTGATCGATGCTCAGGTCGCTTATGCTCCCCGTACCGTACCGCTTGCCGTCCCATACACGCATTTGCAAACCGCCATAAAAGCGTCTACATGCGCTCACTAGGAGAAAAACTATGCGAAAAGTGACTCTAACTTTCGGCTTGCTGGCCGGGGCCGTTATTTCAGTTTTCCTGGTCATCGGCATGGCGATTTGGGAAAAAGCGAGGAATATTGTCGCTAGCGAGTTGATCGGCTACGCCACGATGGTCATTGCGCTGTCGATGATCTTTTTCGGGATCAAATCGTACCGCGACAATTATCAGAAGGGCGCGATCAACTTTTGGAAAGGATTTCAAGTGGGACTGCTCATTGCATTGATCGCATCGCTCATGTACGCGATTACCTGGGAGACTTACATGCAGGCTCGCCCCGCCAGTGCGGCGGCCTTTCTTGATTATTATGCCGAATGCCAGGTCATCAAGATGAAGGAGAAAGGCGCTTCAGCCGCTGAAATCGATCAGAAAGACAAAAAATTCAAGAGAATGTACGGCAATCCGGCGATTCGTTTCGGCATAACCCTGATGGAAATTCTACCGGTGGGAATAATCATCACCTTGATCAGCGCCGCGGTATTGAGGAAAAAAGAGTTTCTTCCGGCCTGAATATGGATGTCTATCGCTACAGTATAGAAAGGAGCAAAGTATGGAACTAGGCGCGTTTTCGATCAGCCTGGCCGTCAAGGATCTCGGGACTTCGAGGGCCTTTTACGAGAAGTTCGGTTTCAAGGTCTTCGCCGGGGATGCTTCGCAGAACTGGCTGATCATGAAGAACGGCGATCATGTAATCGGGCTGTTTCAAGGAATGTTTGAGAAGAACATCCTCACCTTCAACCCGGGCTGGGACAGCAACGCCCAGAAGCTGGCCACTTTCACAGACATCCGCGAGTTGCAGCGCCAGTTGAAGGCCCAGGGAGTGCAGTTTCAACAGGAGGCGGACGAGAGCGCTACGGGACCGGCCAGCTTCGTCGTTATGGACCCGGATGGAAATCAAATCCTCGTCGATCAGCACGTGTAAAGATTTGATTCTGAAACGACAAACTTTATCTTTCGAGGACCGCAGATGAAGATAAAACTGACCAGCGTCATGGTAGACGACCAGGACAAGGCCCTTAAGTTCTACACTGAAGTTCTGGGCTTCGTTAAAAAGAACGACATACCAATGGGGGAAGCCAGGTGGCTCACAGTTGTCTCGCCTGACGGGCCGGGCGATGTGGAATTGTTGCTGGAGCCGATGGGATTTCCACCGGCCAGGACTTACCAGAAAGCGCTATTTGAGGCGGGAATACCTTTAACGTCATTTGCCGTCGATGACATTCAGAAAGAGTACGAAAGAATGAAGAAGCTGGGCGTGGTCTTCAAGACGGCGCCGACCCAAATGGGGCCGGTGACCATCGCTGTATTTGAGGACACATGCGGTAATCTGATACAGATGGCGCAGGCATAACCTTTCACACTATTCTTCTCCGACCTGGGTCTTTGTTCATGGAGGATGTTTGCCGGATAAGGAGAAGATCGCCTCATTAGTGCGCGCGGCCCAAGCTGGCGACGATCTCGCCTTCGCGGAATTGGTCCGCGCGTATCAGGACATCGCGGTGGCTTACGCCACTGCGATCCTCAGGGATTATCACCTTGCCGAGGACGCCGCGCAGGAAGCTTTCGTCGAGGCGTATCGAGAGTTGTCGGCTCTGCGCGAGCCTGCGGCCTTCGCCGCGTGGTTTCGAACCATCATCTTCAAACACTGCGACCGGATGACGCGACGCAATCGTCATCCGGTCGCCACGTTGGACGCCGCTCTGGAAGTAGCTTCTCCCGAACCTTCGCCGCACGAGATCTTGGAACTGCAGGAAACCAGGGCTTCCGTCTGGAAGGCGATTGCAGCCTTGTCTGAAGCGGAGCGCGCGGTCGTATTGCTTTATTATATGGGCGAACACTCGCAAGCGGTGATCGCCGAATTCCTGAGCATCACGGCCAATGCGGTCAAGACCAGGCTCTATTCGGCGCGCAAACGATTGAGGAAACACATGGGACACATCGAGGAAAAACTGAACGCGGCGCGCCCGTCAAGCGATCCCAAGTTCGCCGAGAAGGTTCAGCGTCTGATCCGGCCCGAGGCGCTGAAGCAAAAGAAACCGTGGATGTGGTCGCCAGGGATCGGCGCCGATGTCTGGGAGATGTTCTGCGCTTGCATCACGGGAGACCTGGAGGTCGTCAAGAGGCTGCTCGATAAAGACCCATCACTCGCGCGTTCCCATTATGAATATCGTACGCCGTTGTCCTTCGCGGTGCGAGAGAACCATATTGAAGTCGCGGCATTCCTCCTTGACCACGGCGCCGATCCGCTTGCTCTAGGGGACGTCCTCCAAGTCGCCCGCGACCGCGAGTATGTCGAGATGGAGAGGCTGCTGGAGAGCAAGTTTGCCAGCCTGCACGGCGCCTCTTCGAAAGGAGAAGCCGTCGCCGCGGCGATTCGCGAACGCGACCCGGCGAAGGTTCGACAACTGCTCGACGAAGCGCCCGAGCTACTACACGCCGGAGACGGAAGATCCAGCCAGCCGATTCATTGGGCCGTGATGACGCGACAGATCGACATCATCGACGATTTGCTGGCGCGCGGGGCGGACATCAACGCGCAGCGCCAGGATGGCGCGCGGCCGATTCATCTCACCAACGGCGATTACCATTTTCGCGGCTGGCGCGACGTGCCCAAGGATGTCGTGACCAAGCCTGATGATGTGTACAGGCGCCTCGTTGCGCGCGGCGCATACGTGGATATCGGGATGGCCGCAGTCAAGGGGGATCTGGAGCGTGTCCGAGAGCTGCTCGATCAAGATCCACTGCGAGCGAATCGCGTCTCGGACTACGGCTCGTATTACCTGGGTTGCGGAGCGCCGCTCAAAAACGCCGCCGCCGGCGGACACATCGAGATTGTCAAGCTGCTCCTCGATCACGGCGCCGATCCGAATCTCCCCGAAGAGGGCATCGCGCCGCACGGCCACGCGCTCTATTCGGCGGTCGCCAACGGACACTACGAGATCGCGAAGCTGCTGCTCGAACGTGGCGCTTATCCGAATCCTGAGGTCGAAAGCTCCGCCGACGCCGTGTTTATAGCCATCATGAACGGCGACTTGCGGATAATTGACCTGCTTGCCGCTTACGGCGCCGTCTGGAACATCCCGGTGACAAAGGGTTGCGCTTTTAACTATGAGGATATGGCGGCGCGCCTGCCTATGCGCTCGGCGCCGGTTCTCGCGCATTACGGCGACGTACAAACAGCGGCGGCCTTGTTCGCGGCTGACCCGGCGCTGGCCGCCGATCCCGAAGCCCTCAAGGAGGCTGCGGGAAACGGCCACGAGGAATTCGTCCGCTTGATGTTGCGCTACCAGCCGGAACTGGCCATGCAATCCGCCTATGATCTGGCGGTCGAAAAAGACAAGCTGGAAGGCCGGATTGAGAGTGAAGTTAAAGTTCTCAAGCCTCAAGAAATCCGCGCCTAATCCCACCGCAATGCGCGGGAGCATGTAGGCGCGCAGACGGATTGAGAACCGCGCAATCACCGCTTGATCAATAGTAGATCATCAATCAGAAGCGCTCGCCTTGCCGAGCCGCCGCACCGCCGCCGCGAAGGCCGCGCTTCGGCGTCGTGAGACCGGGATGCGCGCGCCGCAGTCGAGCGCCGCGACCAGCGCGCCCGCGCTGTCTCGTGTCAACTCTCGCACGCCGTCGAGCCGAACCAGCGCGCGCCGATGAGCGCGAACGAAACCGTGCTTGCGCACGCGCTCTTCCAACGATTGAAGCGATTCGCGCAGGAAGTAGCTGCGCGGACCGACCCATAATTGCGAGTAATTGCCAGCCGCTTCGATCCAGTCAATCTCGCCTACGTTGAGCACCGTCGCGCCTCTAGACGTCGTGACCACGATGTTCTCGTCGCGCGCCGCTGTCGCCGACGAACGCAGTCGTTTCATCAGCCGCTTCATCGTGGCGGCGAATCGCGCCTCGCTGACGGGCTTTACTAGGTAGTCGAGCGCTTCGGCATCGAATGCGCGAAGGGCGAACTGATCGAAGGCCGTAAGAAACACCACCTCCGGCATCCGCTCTACGGTTCGGCGGCGGATCACTTCAAAGCCGTCTATGCCCGGCATCTGAATGTCTAGGAAGACCACGTCAGGCGCCGACGCGTCCAGCGCCGCTAGCGCCTCTGCGCCGTTGCGACATTCTCCGGCGACGGCGAACTCCGGAAACGCCGCCAACAGTTGTCGCACGCCCCGGCGCGCGGCGGGCTCGTCATCGACGATCAAGACTCTCCACCCAACTTGCTTCATGGTTCGACTACGGGGCTCGACTACGGGACCATCTCATGATATGGCGTTCTCAGCGTAGCGATTGTACCGCCTTCCGCGCGTCTAGTTATCTCGAGCGAGGCGCGCCCGCCGTACAAGGCGCGCAATCGCTCTCGCGTGTTTTCGACGCCGTGGCCTTCAGGCATGATGAGGTCGGCGTCAACGCCCACCCCATCGTCCATGACTGAGATTTCGAGCGTGTCGCCGTCGCGCCGCGCGGCGATGACCAGGCGGCCCGCGTCTGGGCGTCTCGCAATGCCATGACGAATCGCGTTTTCCACTAAATGCTGCAGCGCGAAGCTGGGAGTCGCGGCGGACAAGAGCGAATCTTCTATGTCGAATTCGGGCCGCAGCCGGTCGGAGAATCGCGCCTCTTCTATGGCGACGTACTGCCGGACGAGTTCAAGCTCTTCTCCGAGGGGAACTTCATTCATACGATGTCTGCTCAGCGTCGTTCGCAACACTTCGCTCAACTGCTCGACGATGCGCACGGCGGCCTGGCGGTCGTTGTCACGCACGAACACGGCGATAGTATTGAGCGTGTTGAAGAGGAAGTGAGGATTCACCTGCGCCTGAAGCGCGGCGAAGCGCGCGTTCGAGAGCTGTTCGGAAAGACGGGCTAACTGCGCGTCGCGCTCGCGCGCTTCGACGAAGTAACGAACGGCATGCTCAACGCCGACGACGCAGAGATAGACGGCGACGCCGAACGGCAACGTGATGAATATCCAGCTCAGCCAGTCCAAGCCGGCCTTATGGTAAAACTGATCGTCCTGCATCGCCGCGCGCAGAGCGTTCAGATCGAGCAACAACATCAGCGCCCATTTCAGGAACTTGCCGCACGTCGCCCAGGCGACGCAGAACAGTAAAGAGATCACGAGATGCGACACAGCGCGCCGCGTAAGATGCGGCCTTACCAGCGGCAGGCGTTGCGAGATCGCGAAGACCGCCGGAGTGAGAAAGGCGTAGAGAAACCAATCGCCGCTCTCAAACAGCAGATCGCGCACGGTCACCGGGTCCCACCCGCTGATATGCGTCTGGGCGATCCGATTGATGGCGGCGAACCCGGCGGGCAGAATCCAGGCGGCCGAAACCAGCATCCATGGTCGAAGAAGTCGGGGTTGAAGACCTTGAGAGATTCGCACCCGGTCAAAGTATTGCAGGCGGAACCTGGAGGCAAGAGCGGCGATGTACGCTCGTATGATTGACGACCGTTCGCGTCAGCGGACACGCCGCTCGCGTATTCATAGTTGTCGTGAAACTGCCCACGACTTAGAGTACGTGGCGCCGATCGTCCTTTCAGCCACAGTGAACGATTTGAGGAACTATCGATCCTTATTTTCCTCTCCTACATTTTCCTGTTGTCAAAACCGAAACAGGAAAATGTAGGAGAGGAAAATAAGAGTGGATGATTTCTACAGTCTTCCGCCTATGACCGAAACGACGATCAAAGCCTCAATATCTGACTTCGGGAGGTTACGACGATGATTCTGCGGATTTCAATCTTTTCTCTCTTGTCGTTCATTCTTGGCGTCGCCCTATTCGCGGCCGTTAGGCCTGCCGCCGGCCCCGTCGCAAAAGCTGTGACTGTAGAAACCCAGGAAGATCGCGCGGCTGATGCGGCGGCCATCCGCGCGCACATAGAGAGCATCTTCCAGGCGTTTATCGACGGCGACATTGGCAAGATTCATAAGACGCATTCGGATGATTGGCGAGGGTTTCTGGAAGGCTCTCGCGTTCCGATCAAAGGCATTGACGAATACATGAGGGCCAACGGCATCGAGTGGCCGAGACCCGCCGACGCGCCAAAAACGATTCCTTACTTCCCCGCCGGCACGCGCTATCGGGTCGGTAACTTCGACGTACATTTTTATGGCCCCGAGTTGGCGGTGGCTTCATTTTTCGGAGACTTCGAAAGGAACATCGGCGGCGCTACAGTCACGATGCGGCGATTCCGCATAATGGACGTCTACGCCAAACGGAAAGGGAGCTGGATTCAGGCCGCGTCTCATACGGTGATCGATCCTGACTGGCGTCTGGAACAGATATCAAAGCCGGCGACCGTAACGCCGCAGATTCGCGAAGAAGTATTAGCCGCGCGAGAAGCCGTTTGGAAAGCCTATTTCACCAATGATCGGGCCGCATTGGAAAGACTGATTCCGGACGAGGCGATCGCCATCGACGATGGTTCGAGCGAATGGTCTAACAAGGCGGCGATCCTCGCCGGAGCGAAAAGATTTGCCGACGGCGACGGGAAATTGATGAGACTGGAGTTCCCGAAAACAGAAATGCAGATATACGGTCCCGCCATCATCGTTTACACTACCTACCTCTGTGAAACCGAAGTGAAGGGGAAACGCGCGACGATGAGCGGCCGCGGTACGGAAATCTTTGTCCGCCGTGGAAATGAATTGGTCAATGCCGGCTGGCATCTCGATTCCGGGAAGTAATGAAACCTCTTACGTCTTCGTCTTCGGCGGCGCTGGCGTGGGTGATGGCGCTAGTGTCGTTCGCGCTCTCGGCCACAAACGTTGTGGCTCAGGATCAAGCTGCGCCTCCTCCTTTTCCTCCGCCCGGCAAGCTCGTTGATGTCGGCGGGTGGCGACTGCATCTAAATTGCACAGGCGAAGCCCGCGCTTCACAACCGACCGTGATCCTCGAAGCGGGCGTCGGCGATTTCTCGGTGGAGTGGAGCCTGGTCCAACCGGACGTCTCCAAATTCGCGCGCGTCTGCTCCTACGACCGCGCAGGCGATGGGTGGAGCGATCTCGGTCCACACCCGCGCACCCTGCGCCAGATCGTCTATGAGCTTCACACGTTACTCGACAAAGGCGCCGTGAAACCGCCCCTTGTGCTTGTGGGTCATTCCTACGGCGGCTGGCTGGTTCGTCTCTATGCTTCAACTTATCCGGCGGACGTCGCCGGAATGGTTCTCGTCGAGGCGGGCGCCGACAATCCGTGGCGCATGTTGCTCGATGGCAAACTGGCGCGTTCGGCGGACCTCGTGAAGGGGGCGCCAATTCCGGCGGTGAAGGTCTCCGGCCCATTACGAGTGAGCGACATTCCGCCGGACGCCTTAAGCCAAATGAAGGCCGGCGCACAGAAGCTCGCGCAGAGCCCGAACGAACCTCCACGCGACAAGCTGCCGCCCGACGCGCAGCTTATGCGCGCCTGGGCGCTCGCGCAGGTGGGGCACGTCGCCGCCGCCGTCAACCCGTTCGAGCACGAAGAGCTCGCGGGTTTGCGGGCCGAGCGGGCGAAGAGCGAACATCCGCTCGGCGACATGCCCCTGATCGTCCTGACCCGTGGAAAGTCGGAAGAAGAGGGTTCCGACGGGAAGGCCTTCGAAGCGGAGCACAGGCGGGAGCATGCGGCCATGGCGGCGATGTCGCGAAACGGGAAGCTGATCATTGCCGAACACAGCGGCCATCACGTCCAAATCGATGAGCCGGAACTCGTCATCAAGGCGATCCGCGACGCGCTGGCGGCGGCGCGAAAGTGAGGGTTAATATGTTTAGCCTATGACAAGCAAACAGGTTCGGCTCATTTTCGGCGTCGCCTTCTTCGCCTTGCTGTCGGTCTATTGCGCTGCGAGCTTCTACATCTGGTTTTACCCGCCCGGCAGCGATCGGGGCTGGCACGGTTCAGGTTCGTACGGCAGGTTTCACATTACCCGCATAGACACGCAAAGTCCGGCGAAAGATTTGCGCCCGGGCGACAAAATTATCGCTATCAATGGCGTGAAGGTGGCGGAGCACGCGGATGCGCTCGGTGACGAATACCGCCTGCCGCCGGGCTCGCGCTATGCGATGACCGTCGAGCGTGACGGCCGGGAACTGACTTTCAGCTGGCAAACCATTGCGCGTCTGCTTAGCGACGGTTTGCCCGAACGGTTCAACGCGGCGGGCGAAATGTTCGGCTACGACCGCAGCAAAGAGTCGTTGCTGGCCAATGCGCATGCCGCGCCGCAGGCCGTCATCGACCGCTTGCTGCAAACGGGCGAAGACTGGGCGGCCGGCAAAGCCGCGGATGATGATATGACCTTCGTCGCCTTGAAAATGAAATAGGTAATCCGCCGAATTTTATCGTTTGATGGGTTGAACAACTGTGCTATAAACGAGACGACATCCTTGAGAGGCAAGAATCTGGCGCCCAGTCTGGCCAGTAAGCAATACTGTGGAGCCTTCATGTCGTGAAACAATGAAAACGCGCCACGTAGGCGCCGAATTTATTCGTCACGTGACAATAACGTGACGAATAAATTCGGCGCCTACGTGGTTATTTTCTGAGGAGACCTCAAGATGGCTCACAAAACAAAAGAGATGAAAATCCTTGCCACACCGGAAAAGGGAGAAGTCTCCGCCTTGCTGATTCGACCTGCCGACGCGAGCCATATGCTTGTCCTCGGCCATGGAGCCAGCACGAACATGCGGCATTCCACACTCCAGACCGTTGCGGAGCGGATGGCCGAAGCAGGGATCGCAACCTTTCGCTATAACTTTCCTTACATGGAGCACGGAGCGGGACGCGACTCGCAGGGGGTCTGCACAGCGACCGTTCGCTCAGCGGTCGCGGCGGCGCACAAGGCCGCCCCCGACCTGCGCCTTCTGGCTGGTGGCCACTCCTTCGGCGGGCGCATGACTTCCACGGCGGCCTCGGAGGCGCCACTCGAGAACGTAGACGGTCTGGTCTTTTTCTCCTTCCCGTTGCATCAGCCTGGCAAGCCTGACACGAAGCGCGCGGACCATCTCAGCGCGGTCACGGTCCCGATGCTCTTTCTCAGCGGCACGCGCGACGAGATGGCGAACCTCGACCTTCTACAACCCGTCTGCAAAAAACTCGGCAAACACGCAACACTCCACCTTCTGGACACCGCCGACCACGGCTTCCGCATTCTCAAACGCTCTCGCAAGAGCGATGAAGATGTGTTCGTCGAGATGGCTCGCGTCCTCAAGGAGTGGGCCGGGAGTTGGCGTCTTGTGAAATGAACGTCCTTATCGTCTACAGGAGGCGACGATGAAAGCAGTATTCAGAAACGCATCGCCCTACGCCGACGACGCCATGAACCTTCCGGTTCAGAACGTCGACGCGGCGATTCCGTACTACGAAAAAGTGTTCGGCTTCCGCGTCGTATCACGACAAGACGCGCCGCATAAGTCGGTTATTCTCGCGCGAGACGGTATCCAAATCGGGCTGGCGGAGAACGGAGGCGATCCGACGCAGGAAGGATGTTTCTTCGAGGTGGACGACGTCGAAACCGCCTTCGCGGAATTGAAGTCGAATGGTTTAGAAAAGGAAGAAGCGGACTTCCGAATTGATCGACACGGGGACACTTCTTGGAAAGTCTTTTTCGTCGTGGCCCCGGACGGCCTTTGTTACTGTCTTGGCGAACGGCAAAGTTGAGAATGGAGGTTTCTATGGCTGAACTTAAGACAAAGCGCAATGACGCGTCCGTCGGCGACTTTCTCGACGCCATCAAAGACGAACAGGTCCGCAAAGACTGCTGGGCGATAGCAGACATCATGCAGAAAGCCACGAAGGCCAAGCCGCAGATGTGGGGTTCCAGCATTGTTGGTTTCGGCAGTTTTCGCTACAAATACGGCAGCGGTCGCGAGAACGATTGGATGCTGGCCGCATTTTCCCCACGCAAACAGAATATCACTCTCTACATCTGGCCTGGCTTCGAAGGCTACGACGACCTGATGGCTCAGCTCGGCAAACATTCGTGTGGTAAGGCATGCGTCTACATCAAGCGGCTCTCGGATGTTCACCTGCCGACACTCAAGAAACTCATCAAGGGTTCCGTCAAGCACATCCTCAAGACCTTTCCGCCGGATAAGAGAAAGTAAGGCCCGGCAATGAAGGAGGAATGATGGCCGATATAATTCATCACTTTCCGATCAAAGCATCGCGTCAGAAGGTGTTTCAAGCAATCTCAACGCCGGACGGTCTCGACGCCTGGTGGACAAAGCGCTCGGCGGGAAAACCCGTGGAAGGGGCGGAATACGAACTCTGGTTTGGCCAAGAATACGATTGGCGCGCGGTGGTATCTCGATGTGTTCCGGACATCGAGTTTGAATTCAGGGTGACCAGCGCTCAGGAAGACTGGCTGGAAACGCGCGTGGGCTTTCATTTAGACGAAAAAGATGGCGTGACTCAAGTGCGGTTTCATCACTTGGGCTGGCCCGAGGCGAACGAACATTACCATGTTTCGTGCTATTGCTGGGCTATGTACCTCAGACTGCTCAGGCGATTCATCGAGCATGGAGAGGTGACGCCATATGAGGATCGTCTGGATGTGTAACAACTCCTTTAGCCTGCTTATATTGAGTGCGCTCTACTTCCGGCCTATTAGAGGCCCTATGGCAGACCTCAAGACAAAACGTAATGACGCTGCGGTACAGTACCGGGAGCGGTAGCGACCGGGCGCCTTGCTGAGAGGGCGTTTCGATGGGCGCCCGGTCGCTACCGCTCCCGGTACCGTACCCATGTCGTCTGGTTCGATTTAGAACTCTACGGATTAATCTGACGAGTACGATACTTATGTTTGGTCAGCGTCTCTTCGCCATTTTCAAATACCACACATGGGGAACGAGCAAATCCAGCAAAAATTTACTGAAGCGCTCGATGCGCTTGTCGAGCAGGTGAAAGAGGACACTACGATCCTCGCGGCCATACTCTGCGGCAGCCTGTCGCACGACACTGTTTGGGCAAAGTCCGACATCGACCTCGTGCTCGTGACGATCGACGACAAGAAGGCGCCGCGATCCGGCCTGTCGCTGTACGCGGACGGGGTAAACGTTCACGCGTTCCTCATGCCGCGCGCGGAGTTCCGCAAGGTGGTCGAAGGCTCGATCCACAACTCGTTCATGCATTCGTTCCTGGCCAAGGGACGGCTGCTCTACACACACGATCAGACGATAGCCGATCTCTGCGAGAGGCTGAGCGAAATGGGCGAGCGCGACCTGCAGGTTCAGCTCCTGCGCGCGGCGACGGCCGCGCTGCCGGCGATCTACAAGGCGCACAAATTTTTCGTCACCCGCGGCGACCTCGACTACACGGCGCTGTGGATTCTCTACGCGGCGACCCCGCTGGCGCGGATCGAGGTGATAGGCGCTCGCCTGTTGGCCGACCGCGAGGTGATTCCGCAGGCGATGAAATTGAACCCGGTGTTCTTCAAAATGATTTATTCCGACTTGCTCAACGCCAAAAAGACGCGGAAGAGCGTACAGACGGCGCTCGGCGTGATTGACCGTTATGTGGCGGAACGCGCGACGGCGCTCTTCGGGTTAGTGATTGAACATCTGCGCGAGGTCGGCGAAGCCCGCTCCTGCAGCGAGATCGAAGATTATTTCAAGCGGAACTTCGACGTGGAAGGCGTGACCACGGGATGCGAGTACCTGGCCGACCAGGGGCTGATCGGCAAAGCTTCTACGCCCGTCCGCCTAACAAAGAAGAGCAACATCGAAGCGCAGGAACTGGCGTTTTTCTACATGGAGGGACCTTCGGATGGACAGTAAGACGACGGCGGAGCCTGCGCCCGAGTCCCCCGCGAAGAAGGGTCGCGCCCGCAGGGTGAGGAAGAATCTGAGACAAGGTATGGCTCTGGCGTGGGCGGCCTCGCCGCGTTCGCTGATCCGCTATTCCTTGCTGGGGATGATGAGCGCGACGATGCCTCCCATCGCCGTCTTCCTGGGGGCCAGTCTCGTCAACCGAATCGCCGAGGCTCGCGCGCAGTCGCTCGGCCTCCAGGACCTGCTGCCCATCGTAATCGGCTTATGGATTGCCGCCGGGGCGCAGCGGGCGGTGGGCGCGTACATGGGCTACGGCAGAAATCTGTTCGTCCGGCGTGTTGAGTTGGAAGCGGAGCGGCGGTTGCTGGCTCAGGCTTCGAAGGTCGACATCGGACACTTCGACAACTCCGACTGGCACGACCGTCTGGCGCGCGCCAAGCGTGAAGTCTCCTGGAGGCCCGGAGACCTCACCTGGTCCATCCTGGGACTGTCGGGCAACATTGTGACGATAGCTTTGATGGCGACGCTCCTCGCGAGCCTGCACTACCTGCTGGTCATTCTCGCGCTGGCGGCGGCGGCGCTTTCGCTCGCCCTCGAGCGTCGCATGACTTTGCGTCTTTACGAGTTTTTCTATAAAGAGACGCCGGAAGAGCGGGAGCGCCAGTATTTGGGCGACCTGCTTGCAAAGCCCGGCGCCACAAAGGAGATCAGGGCGTACGTGCTGGCCGACTACCTGCTCGGAAGGCATCGCGACCTGTCCGAGGGGCTTTTCAAACAAAGGGAACAGATGTTCCGGTCGGGCACGCGCATCTCGATGCTGAGCGGCCTCGTGACCGGCACGGCCCTCGCGCTCGCCTATGCGTTTGTAGCCGTTCAGGGAATTTCAGGCGCCATTAATGCCGGCGGTGTCGTGCTGGTGATCGGCGCCTTCACTTCGGTCGCGGGTACGCTCGGACAGGTTTCGAGCACGTTCGTGGCTGTCGATCAGCACACCGCTTTTCTCGACGACTACTTTTCATTTTTGGCCATCGAGCCGCTAGTCCCCGCGCCGGTCGAGCCTCGGCCCGCGCCGAACCGATTTACCGAAGGTATCGAGTTCAACAACATTACATTTTCGTACCCCGGCGGAACCGAGCCTGCTCTCGCGGGATTGAGTTTGCGCATACTCGGTGGCGAACTGATCGCGCTCGTCGGCGAGAACGGGGCCGGGAAGAGCACGCTCGTCAAGCTGCTGCTTCGTTTCTACGACCCGGATCAAGGGTCGGTGCGCGTGGGTGGCGTCGATTTGAAGGATCTGGACCCTGAAGCGCTGCGCAGCCGGATCGGAGTGTTGTTTCAGGACTACGCGAGTTACGAATTGACAGTCCGCGAAAACGTCGTGATGGGCCGCCCCGACGTCAAGGTCGATGACGAACGAGTGATGGAGGCTCTGCAAGACGCTCGCAGCGAATGGTTGGTGAAGAAGATGCCTAACGGCCTCGATTCCAAGGTGGGAAGACTCTTCGAGGGCGGGCACGACCTCTCGGGAGGCGAGTGGCAGCGCCTCGCGCTGGCCCGGCTTATGTACCGCGACGCCGACATCTGGATTCTGGACGAGCCGACTTCCTCACTCGACCCGGAGGCGGAGGCGGCGATCTTTGCCGAACTGAAGGAGAACCTCAAAGGGCGCATCGGCATCGTGATCTCGCACCGGTTCTCGACAGTGCGCATCGCCGACCGCATCGCAGTGATCGCCGACGGGCGGGTTACGGAGTTGGGAACGCATGAGGAATTACTCGCGGCGCAAGGACGCTATGCGCAACTCTTTGAGTTGCAGGCCGCCGGGTATCGCTGAAGCCTGGGTACGCATCGCTTCCAGCGTGCAGTCTCGGATGGTAGGCGCATGGGAGACCGGAGCGCGCTTGGAGCCGGGGGCACAGGCTCATAAGCAATAGACTATCAAAACAAGCAAAGCGGCTTCATGGGCGTTTGATTCCGATCAATACGTCTTTCGCCGAGACTGCACGCTGGAAGCGATGCGTACCCAGGTTGCGCTCCCTGACACACATGGGCTTCATACTTACACGAGGGAACTAGGGGATGGCTTCTAATTCGACAGTGAAGCGGCGTGGTAAGAAAACGCACTCCGCCTCCCGAGGAGGAAATGGGCAAGGGGTAAAGGCCGCCCGCACGACGATCGCAGTGCAGGGCGCGCGCGTCCACAACCTCAGGAACATCTCGCTGGAAATCCCGCGCGACAGCCTGATCGTCGTCACCGGGCTTTCCGGTTCTGGCAAATCGTCGCTGGCGTTTGACACGATCTACGCCGAAGGGCAGCGGCGTTATATGGAGTCGCTGTCGAGCTTCGCCAAGCGCTTCATCGCCCAGGTGGCCAAGCCCGACGTGGATTTCATCTTCGGCCTCTCTCCGGTAATTTCGATCGAGCAGAAAACCGTCGCCAACAACCCGCGCTCGACCGTCGGCACGATGACCGACATCGCCAGTTATCTGAACCTGCTGTTCGCGACCATCTCTGAAGCCCACTGCCCGCGAACCGGAGAGCCGGCGCCTATCAGAACATCGAACCAGATTCTCGAAGCGATTTTGTCGCTGCCGGAAGGCGCAGATATCGAGTTGCGCGCGCCGGTCTTCAAGGTCTACGGCGAAGAGTTAGATTTCGTCTTCACCGAATTGAGGAAGAAGGGCTGCAGGCGATTGATCATTGACGGCAAGCCGGTGGACATCTCCGAGCAGCTCGAACTCAACGAGGAGCAGGTCCGCGACATGGACGCGGTAGTGGATCGGTTTGTGGTCAGCCGGAAACACGAGAAGGCGATCAAGGCCGGGATCGCCGCGACGCTGTTGGTAGGCGACGGGCTGATGCAGGTCCACGCCGTGAAAGGCGCGAGCAAAGCGGAGGTGGAGCGGTTTTACAGAGCCTCGTGCAGCGCGACGCATCACCTTGTTTACGGCGACATCTCGCCCGAATACTTCGTCTTCAACCTTCCGGAGAGCGCGTGCCGGACCTGCGGCGGACTCGGAGTTGACAAGCTCACTCATCCGGAGTTGCTCATCCCCGACCCGAAGCGGAGCGTCATCGGCGGATGCTTCGTGCGCGAGGCGTTCAAGTACAACCCCGACACCTGGGACGGCCGAATAATGTACAGCCTCGCAAAGGCTCTGCGGTTCTCGCTCGAAGAGCCGTGGGAGAGCCTGCCTGAGGCGGCGCGCAACGCGATCCTCTACGGCGTCGAGAAGAAAATCCCGACCGTGACGCCTCCAGAAGCGAAAGTGAAGCGTGACGATTGGGAAGGGAAGGAGGTGGGCTTCCAGGGGATCGCGCGTCGAATCGAGCGTTATTACCGCGGATACAGACAGCGAGGTGAAGCGAGTTCCGGTGTCGAGGCCTGGCTGGACAAGGTGATGGTTGAGCTTACCTGCCCCGATTGCAACGGCGCGCGGCTTCGCGCGACCCGGCTGCTGTTTACCATTGCCGGCAAAAACATATACGAGATCGGCCAGATGAATTTCGACGAGTTGCACGCCTTCCTCGGCGCGATTAGACCTGTGGGGCGCGGCGCCGATGCGGGCCGGCAGGTGTTGAATGAAATCCGTGGGCGGCTGGATCTGCTGCTGGGCATCGGGCTTGACTATCTAAACTTCAATCGCCGTTCGGGCACGCTTTCGGGAGGCGAGTCGCAGCGGATCCGCCTGTCAACGCAGATCGGTTCTGGACTGATGGGAATGCTCTACGTCCTCGACGAGCCGAGCATCGGACTGCACCCGAAGGACAACGTGAAAATGATCGCGACGCTCGAACGGCTGCGCGACATAGGCAATACGGTGATCGTCGTCGAGCACGACGAGGACACCATCCGCTCCGCCGACCACGTCGTTGAGATGGGGCCGGGGCCGGGAGTCCACGGCGGCAATGTGGTTGTGCAGGGCAGGCTTGACGACGTGCTCGCCTGCGAAGCGTCGCCGACGGGGCAGTTCCTTTCGGGCAAGCGTTCGATTGCGACGCCGAAGCGACGGCGCAAAGGCGATGGCAAGGCGCTCGTGGCGCGAGGCGCCCGCGAAAACAACCTCAAGGCTATTGACGTGACGTTCCCGCTCGGCATGCTCGTCGCGGTCACCGGCGCATCGGGGTCGGGCAAGAGCACGCTGGTCAACGAGATTCTCTACAAGGCGCTGTGGAAGCGGCTGGAGGACACTCGCGCGCTGCCGGGCGACCACGACGGCGTTGACGGCATGGAGAATGTTCATAAGGTCGTCAACATCGATCAATCTCCGATCGGGCGGAACAGCCGGTCGAATCCAGCTACCTACATCGGCTTTTACGACAACATCCGCGACCTGTTCACGCGCACGCCTCTGTCGGTGGAGCGAGGCTACAAGGCGGGGCGGTTCAGCTTCAACGTCAAGGGCGGACGCTGCGAGGAGTGCCAGGGCGAAGGCGTGATCACCACGCAACTTTATTTCATGCCCGACGTGGAAGTGATCTGCGGCGCGTGCAAAGGCGCGCGCTTCAACATCGAGACGCTCGAAGTCACGCTGCGCGGCAAGACCATTGACGACATTCTCAACATGTCCGTTGAAGAAGGCGTGACCTTTTTCGCCGCCGAGGCGGCTATCGGCAGGAAGATACAAGTGCTCGACGACCTGGGGCTGGGGTACCTGACGCTGGGCCAGTCGGCGACGACGCTATCAGGTGGCGAAGCGCAGCGGATCAAGATCGCGACGGAACTTAGCAAGCTGCAGCGGGCGAAGCATACGGTCTACATCCTCGACGAGCCGACGACGGGATTGCACCTCGCGGACGTCGAGCGGCTGCTGGCTTCTTTGAATCGGCTGGTGGACGCCGGGCATACGGTGATCGTAATCGAGCACCACCTGGACGTGATCAAGACCGCCGACCACGTGATCGATCTCGGGCCTGAAGGCGGACACGCGGGAGGCGAAGTAGTGGCGACCGGCGCGCCGGAAGAGATCGCCGCTTGCAAGCGATCGCATACGGGGCGGTTCCTCAAGGGACGCCTGCCGACGTGACCACGTTACCCGTCATAATTGCCTGCCCCGTTTAAAGCCGGAGCTATCTATTTGAAGTGTGTGCATAGATAAGATCGGCGGAGCCTTTGGAGTGCGGGCGCTCGGGACTGCTTTGGTAGTCATCTGCGGATTCTACAGGCTAATGGGGCAAGCGATGCAGTGGGCTTCCTTTCCATCATTGCCAGAGTATCGAAGTGGACTACCAAAGCGGTCCCGAGCGCCCGCACTCCAAAGGCTGCCGCCATTTCATGTAGCTGACCGTATTCAACCTTAATTTGCAGACGCTTCATCTATTTGGGCGCCGGCGGAAAAATCGAGATAACGTTTATGTGTAGGAACATCAAGACGCTCTTCAACTTCGAACCGCCTGTGACGGACGAAGAGATACGCGCGGCCTCATTACAATTCGTGAGAAAGTTGAGCGGCTTCAACAAACCATCAAAAGCCAATGAAGTCGCATTCCTGACAGCCGTTGATGAGATCGAGGCAGTCTCCAGAAAACTGCTGAACGCGCTTGAGACGAACGCGCCTCCGAGAAACCGTGAAGAAGAGGCTGCCAAAGCTCGAGCGCGTTCCGCTCGGAGGTTCCCATCTGGGGAGGTCGAATGAACACAAAATTGCTCCCACTGATTTTTGCGCTGACCACGGGGCTATTGTTCACAACCACTGGAGGCGCCGGCGTCCAGCTTTTGCAGCCCGGTTATGTGGATGAATTTGTCGGAAAGCCGCGCGTCGTGGCGCTGAGCGATATGGGCTACGAACCTGACGACCAGATGTCTTTCGTCCGCCTGCTGCTGTATTCCAACGAGCTAGACCTGGAAGCTTTGATCGGCGCCACTTCTACGTGGCAGAAAAACAAAGTTCAACCCGACATCATGCGAAAGCTGATCGCGGCCTATGGCGAGGCGCGGTCAAACCTGCTCAAGCATGCTTCGGGTTGGCCTGAAGCGTCCGAGCTGGATGCTCTGGTGTGGTCTGGGCAGCCTGCTTACGGCATGGCGGCCGTCGGTCCCGACAAGATGTCGCCCGGCGCCGAAGCCATCATCCGCGCTGTAGACCGTCCCGATCCGCGCCCGCTTTAGATCACCGTTTGGGGAGGCGCCAACACGCTGGCGCAGGCGCTGCTGCATGTGCGCGCGACTCGGTCGCCGGCCGAACTGGACAAGTTCCTGCTTAGCGCAATGAGCAGGGCGCGGAGCCGAATACAGGGTGTTGCAGGAGCAAAGCGCTTTGCCGGTCAAGAATCTGCCCCCGGGTCCTGCGGCGGATCGGCGTTTCGAGCGCGTAGTCGCGCTACCCAAAAAAAATGTTCGACGTGTCGATTTCCCCCAACATCATTCGACGTACAGATAGAGCAAGGGATTAGCCGGTCAATTCCGTCCGGAAGCCCAGCTCCTAAACTTGTAAACCATAAGGAGAAATTACGATGCGAGTCATTGTTCTAATAAAAGCAAACGACAAAACAGAGGCTGGCGAGATGCCAAGCGAAAAGATGCTAGCCGAAATGGGGAAATACAACGAAGAATTGGTGAAGGCCGGTGTAATGCTTGCCGGAGAGGGACTTCATCCAAGCTCGAAGGGCGCGCGCGTCAGGTTTTCCAAAGGCAAGCTTACAGTGACCGACGGGCCTTTTACGGAATCGAAAGAATTGATCTGTGGTTTCTGGATATGGCAGGTGAAGACCATGGAAGAGGCGATCGAATGGGCCAAGCGCATCCCCAATCCGGATAACGAGGAAGAAGGCGAGGTCGAAATTCGTCAGGTATTCGAGATGGAGGACTTCGGCGCCGAATTCACTCCCGAACTCCGAGAGCAGGAGGAGCGCCTGCGCAGGCAGTTGGACGCCAAGAAGTAGCCGCGCGCTAACTCAGAATCGCAAACCGGAAGGAGAACATATGCAAAAGATCACCCCATTCCTATGGTTCGATAACCAGGCCGAGGAAGCGGCGAATTTTTACGTCTCGATTTTTAAAAACTCGAAGATCCTGTCAATCAGCCGCTATGGAGAAGCGGGGCCTGGGCCTAAAGGCAGCGCGATGACCGTGGTGTTTCAGCTCGACGGGGAAGAATTCATCGCGTTAAACGGCGGGCCACAATTCAAATTCACCGAGGCCGTATCATTCTCCGTGGATTGCAAAACGCAGCAAGAAGTGGACGAGTTTTGGGAGAAGCTTTCGGAAGGCGGGGAAGAAGGGCCGTGTGGCTGGCTGAAAGACAAATATGGCCTGTCGTGGCAGATCAATCCCACCGTCCTGGGTGAGATGCTAGGCGACCCCGACCCTCAAAAATCGAAAAGAGTCATGGAAGCCATGCTCAAAATGAAGAAGATAGTCATCGACGATTTGAAGCGAGCCTATGGGGGGAAATAGCTGAAGCCTGTGCGAATAAAAACCATTTGCAATCAACACTGTGTGGCGCGACTCCCGATTTATGTGCCGGGGCCTCAAATTATTGAGGTCTGCACATAAATCAGATCGGCGGAGCCTTTGGAGTGCGGGCGCTCGGGACCGCTTTGGTAGTCCACTTCGATACTCTGGCGATGATGGAAAGGAAGCCCACCGCGTCTCTTGTCACGGGAGTCTGTAGAATCCGCAAATGACTACCAAAGCGGTCCCGAGCGCCCGCACTCCAAAGGCTGTCGCCATTTCATATAGTTGTGCGTATTCAACTTTTATTTGCACACGCTTCAAAAAATTAGGCCAGGCGTTGTCGGCAAAAAAGGAGACCGTTATGAAGAACATGGCAAAAAGCAGCGGCGCCATCCTGGGGGGACTAATCATGGCTGGCGTATTGGCTCTCGTGGCAAATTCTCAACCGGAGGGAAAAAAGTTCGTGACACAAAATAATCAGAAGAGCGAAACCAAAGACCTGGTCGTCACCCGGACCTTCGACGCTCCGGTCGCCGAGGTGTGGAAATTTTGGGCGGAGTCTGAAGGCGTTAAAAAGTGGTGGGGGCCGACTGGCTTTACATCTCCGCTCGCCAGGATCATCCTTTGAAGAAGGATATAGAGACTGTTCGGCAGATCATCCTCAATGTCGATCCCGGGATCAGCGAAGCGATCAAATGGAACGCGCCGAGCTTTCGCACGACGGACTTCTTTGCGACCGTCAACCTTCGCTCCAGGGACTGCGTCCAGCTCATCTTCCATACGGGCGCAAGGGTGAAGGCTACCGCGACGACGGGTATCAGTATCGCCGATCCCGCGGGCCTGTTAGAGTGGCTCGCCAAGGATCGCTGTCTCGTGACACTCGGCGTCGGAAAAGACATCCAAACCAGGCGGGCGGCGTTTGAGGCCATCGTCCGCGAGTGGATCCGATGGGTCTGATTCTCCGGGCGCATGCCATGGAAAGGAAGTAATATGCCGGCAGCTATGACCGCCGTGGAGTTTATCAAGAAGCTGAAAACTTACCGTTCGCCGGAAGAACTGAAGAAGATTCAGCGCTACTTCAAAACCGGCGCCGGCGAGTATGGCGAGGGTGATGAATTCCTGGGAGTGCGCATGGGACAGGTCTTCACCCTCGCCAAAGAGTTCATTGAAATGCCGCCCGGCGAAATCGAGAAATTGATCGAGAGCCCGATTCATGAGGTAAGGGTGGGCGCGGTTAGTATTATGGATTGGCAAGCCCGCAGCAAAAAAATACGCGAGGAGCGCAGAAAAGAGCTGTTCGATCTTTATATCAGGCGCCACGATAGAATCAACAATTGGGATTTAGTTGATCGTAGCGCTCCATATGTCGTTGGCGGCTACTTGTTTGATAAGCCGCGCGATGTTTTGTACAAGCTGGCGCGCTCTAAAAATGTGTGGGAACGCCGCACTGCCATTGTCAGCACCTACTATTTTATTAGAGCAGGCGCCGTCGCTGATACTTTTAAAATCGCCGAAATGTTGCTTAACGACGACCACGACTTAATCCACAAGGCCACTGGAGGGTGGCTGCGCGAGGCCGGCAAAAAAGATCCCCAGAAACTGTTGGGCTTTTTGGATAAATATGCCGGCGCTATGCCACGCACGGCTCTGCGCTACGCCATAGAACACCTTGATAAAAAACAGCGGGATTATTACATGGGCTTGAAGAAGGAAGGGTAGCGCAAGGGAAGCCTTGCGCTACAATTATATCGGTTTGCGATTGAGTCTACGGGGAAGCGGCGCGTTTGCCATTACCCACAATTTTGCGGAAATGAGTGTTCACATTCTCAGCCCGCGGATGCGGGCGGCAGCATAAAGCCTGGGGTGGAGCGTAGCGGAACCCCAGGTACGATGAGGATTTATCGCACAAGCCCACGAAGTGGGCGACAGCCATTGGCCCAATCTCAATGATGATGAAATGGCGGATGACAAAAAGCTGCCGCCCGCTCCGCGGGCTTGATGCGTACTTACGCCGTATACCTGGGGTTCCGCTGACGCTCCACCCCAGGCTATATTCTGCCGCCCGCATCCGCGGGCTAAGAACGCGTCAAAATGTGGGGAAAGACAAGGCGGCGCGCTCCCAGTATCGTACCGCTTGCCGTCCCGTACGCGCGTTTGCAAAACGCCATAGATCGGTTATTAAATGCGCGTATGGGACTCCGGGCGCGAGTTGTTTACTCGCGCCTCTTTCCTGATTGGACTCCTGATCAGAGAAAGCCACAAACAGGGCGATTAAACAAATCGCCCCACACCGTAGGCGCATTTGCTAACTGCCATAAGGGATCATACGATGAAAGAAACAATCAACCGTTTCCATTTCGCCCCTGAAGGCTGGCGCGTCGTCACCCCACGAATCGTGGTTCACGACGCGGAGCAACTCGTGGAGTTTCTCAAGCAAGTGTTTGGCGCAACGGGTGAATATCAGCAAGACATTCCGTCCGTGATCAGGATCGGCGATTCGCAGGTCATGATCAGCGACGCCGGAATTCGCAGCCCGATGTCCGCCTTTCTCTACGTATACGTCAGCGATACCGACGCGACGTATCAACGCGCTCTCGACGCCGGCGCGCGCTCCCTCGAAGAGCCAACCGAGATGCCCTATGGCGACCGCCGTTGTATGGTAGAAGACAGATGGGGCAACACCTGGCAAATCGCCACGCATAGAGGTTTTCAATGAGCGACTTAGCGAGCCTAATTGAGGCGGTAAAGCAGGGCGATCTGGAAAGTGTCAGGGCCATCCTTGACACAAAAGACGAGATCGTTAACCAACGTGACGAATCGGGCGCCGCGCCCCTTCACTATGCGACACTGAATGGGCATCGCCAAATTGTGCGACTGCTGCTTGAACGAGGCGCGGAAATAAACATCGCCGACAGTCAATTCGGCGCTACGCCGACAGGTTGGGCAATCGAGTATCTGCGCGAGATGGGTGGATACTTGGGCATTGAGCTTAAAGACCTGGCCTATGCTATTCAGCTCGGAGACGTTCGATGGGTTACGCGGTTTCTGGAGCGGTTTCCTGCGCTTCGCCAAGCGAGCGACAAAAATGGAAGACCATTTCAGCAGCTTGCGCGAGAATCGGGCAATCGAGAGATTGCAAGGGTTTTTGGATCGGAGGACGCGGAAGCTAGTAGAAGTTCGGATCGCGGAGAACGAAATGGCTTCCGAACGTCTATTACCGCCACACTGGCCGTGAGAAACTGGCCGCAAGCGATCGACTTTTACAAAACGGCGTTCGACGCGAGCGAGTTGTACCGCGTTGAGGGCGGCGGCGTCGCTCAGTTGTCGGTGTCCGGCGCAGAGTTCTGGGTCGCGGAAGAATCCCCGCAACATCTCAACTTCAGCCCCGAATCGCTGGGCGGATGCTCGGTTCGAATGCTGCTGATTGTGGAAGACCCCGCGGCGGTCTACGCACAGGCCGTTGCGGCGGGCGCAACTGAGGTGGCGCCGGTGGCTGACGAATATGGCTGGCGTCTAGGGCGCATTGTTGATCCATTCGGACACCACTGGGAGATCGGCAGACCGTTAAGCTGAGAAATGATATGTCAGTCGCCGCCACACATCGGGCGATCAACGCCGTCTGGAGGATCGAATCCGCCAAAATCATCGCCGGTCTTGCCCGCGTCGTACGCGACGTCGGCCTGGCCGAAGACCTCGCGCAGGACGCGTTGGTCGCCGCGCTCGAACAGTGGCCCGAGCAGGGAGTCCCGGACAATCCGGCCGCATGGCTGATGGCCGTCGCGAAGCATCGCGCTATCGACCGGCTGCGGCGAAGCAAGCTGCAGGAGCGCAAACACGAAGAAATTATCCGCGAACTCAATTCACAGAGCGATTCAACAACGAAGGACTTCGTCGCCGCGCTCGACGACGACATCAGTGATGACCTGTTGCGCCTCATATTCACGGCCTGCCATCCGGCGCTTTCCGCCGAAGCCCGCGCCGCGCTCACGCTGCGGTTACTGGGAGGTTTAACGACCGGCGAGATCGCGCGCGCCTTCCTCGTCCCGGAGCCGACCATCGCGCAGCGAATCGTCAGGGCCAAACGGATCCTGGCCGAAACTCATATTCCCTTCGAAGTCCCCCGCGCAGCCGAGTTCGGCGTCCGCCTGTCATCCGTTCTCGAAGTCATCTATCTCATCTTCAACGAAGGTTACTCGGCGACCGCAGGCGAGAGCTGGATGCGGCTTGAGTTGTGCGATGAGGCGCTGCGTTTGGGGCGCATTCTCGCCGGGCTTGTTCCGAAGGAGCCGGAGGTTCATGGCCTCGTCGCGCTGATGGAGATTCAGGCGTCGCGTGCGCGTGCGCGGATCGGCCCGTCTGGAGAGATCGTCCCGCTCTTTGAGCAGAACCGAGCGCGCTGGGATCAACTCCTCATCCGCCGCGGTCTCGCGGCGTTGGAGCGCGCCGAGACGCTCGGAGGCTTGCTGGGGCCTTATATGCTCCAAGCCGCAATCGCGGCCTGTCACGCGCGGGCGCGCGCGCCGGAGGAGACTAACTGGGAGCGCATCGTCGCGCTCTACGACGCGCTCGCGCAACTCGCGCCGTCGCCCGTCGTGGAACTGAATCGCGCCGTCGCGGTCGGCATGGCGTTCGGCCCGGAGGCGGGACTAGAACTTGTTGATGAACTGATCTTGGAACCTTCGCTCAAATCCTATCACCTGCTGCCGAGCGTGCGCGGCGACCTCCTCGCCAAGCTAGACCGCAATGAAGAAGCCCGCGCGGAGTTCGAACGCGCCGCGGCGCTCACTCACAATGCGCGTGAGCGCGAGCTGCTGCTCAAGCGCGCCGCGGCGTGCGTCCGGAGATGACGCCGAAGGGAGGTGGATTGATGAATATTTCGGCTCGCCATTCGGTAAGGCTATAGAGAGTTGCCAAAGCGGGGCGCTTCGCTATAGTATTTCATCCCCACAGTCGAAGTGACTAAATTCCTCTGCTCTACGACCCTGTTTTCTTGGCTGGTCTTTTCTGTCAGCCCACTTACTTCGTCTTCTCCAGAGAAATCGAAACCACAGGCCGACGTATGCCGCCGCAGCCTATTCAAGATTGGCCATCATCGGTCCATTATTGGAATAGAAGCGTGAAAAAACTAGGGGGCGAAAATGAGCAAAAAACAGACCGCGCCATCTGGGCAGCGCGCGTCACGAATGGGAACTGGCCCGCCGGCGGACGGGGACACTGAGCGCGCAAAGGCGATGGGTAAGAAAAATCCACGACAGGCGCACGCCGAGTCTGACGCGCCGGCGGAGCGCGCCGAAGGTCAAGATGGCAAGAACGACCTGGTCGCGGTGGTCGGCGTCGGGGCTTCCGCCGGCGGCCTCGAAGCGTTCAGGCAGTTGCTCAAGCGTCTGCCTGTCGACACCGGAATGGCCATCGTGCTGATCACGCACCTCGACCCGAGGCACGAGAGCATCCTGCCCGACCTGGTGGCAAAAGCCACTCCGCTGCCGGTGAGCGAGGCCGAGGAGGGGATGCGCGTCACGCCCAATCACGTCTACGTTATGCCGCGCAACACGAGCATGGCGATCGAAGGCGGCGCGCTGCGATTGTGGCCCCGCGAGAAAGGGCGCAGTCAGCATCGTCCGATAGACGCTTTCCTGCGGACATTGGCGGAAGATCAGAACACCAGCGCCATCGGCATCATCCTTTCAGGCACGGCCACCGACGGCACGTTGGGGCTGGAGGCGGTCAAAGCCGAGGGCGGGATCACCTTCGCGCAGGAGCCGAAATCCGCCCAGTACGACAGTATGCCGCGCAGCGCCATCGCCGCCGGGTGTGTGGACTTCGTGCTCACGCCCGAAGAGATCGCCCTGGAACTCACGCGCATCAGCCGCCATCCTTACGTCGTCCCCGCCGAGATCGCCGAACGCGGCGAACCCGGCGCGGAAGAGGCGGAGCAACCCGCGGTCAAGAACGGCTTCAACAAAATTCTGGCGCAGCTGCGGCGGATGAAGGGCATTGACTTCACTCTGTACAAAGCCAATACGCTGCGCCGCCGCATCAGGCGCCGCATGATCTTGAACAAGCTGGACGGGTTGATGGAGTATGCGGAGTATCTGCGCAATAACCCGGCGGAAGTGGAGAACCTGTACCAGGACATCCTGATCAACGTGACCAGTTTCTTCCGCGACCCGGATACCTTCGAAGCCTTGAAGGAGAAAATCTTTCCCCGGATCGTCGAGCATCGCGCGCCGGACGAGCCGGTGAGAATCTGGGTGGTCGGCTCTTCGACAGGCGAGGAAGCCTACTCCATCGCCATGGCTTTCTCGGAATTCGCAGGCGAACACGCCAAGCACATCCTCGTCCAGATTTTCGCCACCGACCTCAACGAAAGGAGTATCGAGAGAGCGCGCGCCGGCCTCTATTCGAAGAACATCGCGGAGGACGTCTCGCCGGAGCGATTGCGCCGCTTCTTCACTGAGGCGGAGGGCGGCTACCGCATCAGCAAGCCTATCCGCGACATGTGCGTCTTCGCGCGACAAAACATCATCACCGACCCGCCTTTCTCGCGGATGGACTTGATCAGTTGCCGCAATTTGCTGATCTACCTCGAGCCGGTCTTACAGAAACAGGTCCTGCCGCTGCTGCATTACGCCCTCAACCCGACGGGCGTTCTCTGGCTGGGCCACTCGGAGACGACCGGCGCGGCCTCTGGCCTGTTCGAGCCGGAGGACAAGAAGCATCGGTTCTACGTCAGGAAACTAGATACGGGGCGGCCGCGCCTCGGCTATCCGACCGTCGTTCATGCGTCGGAACTGGAAAGGGATATAGTCAGGCGACTGGCGACGGCGCATGTGGGCGTGACGGTCACCGGCGGCGAGGCGGTGGCGCAGCGCGAAGCCGACCGGATCGTCCTGGCGCGCTACGCCCCGGCGAGCGCGCTCATCGACGAGGAGATGAAAGTCCTGCAATTGCGGGGCGACACTTCTCCCTATCTCGATCAACAGCCCAACAAGGCGACCCGCAATCTGCTGAAGCTGGCGCGCGAAGGGCTGCTGGGCGCGCTGCGCGAGGCTGTCGACAAGGCGCGCCAGGATGAGAGTCCCGTCAGGAAAGAAAATTTGCGAGTCAAATTCGATGAGGCGCCCGGCGATGTGAACCTTGAAGTGATCCCGCTCAGGCGTTCCGCGTCGCAGCAGCGCCACTATCTGATCCTGTTCGAGACCGCCGAGGTCGCGGACCGGGGCGGCGAGCAGATGGCGGTGGACAGGAGGCGGAAATCTGAGGAGCGGAAGGTCAGGCAATTGAGCCAGGAGTTGGCAGCCGCGCGCGACTACCTGCAATCGGTGATCGAAGAGTACGAAGCGACCAACGAGGAACTCCAGTCCGCCAGCGAGGAAGCCCAGTCTTCGAACGAGGAGTTGCAAAGCATCAATGAAGAGTTGGAGACTTCGAAAGAAGAGCTGGAATCGTCCAACGAAGAGTTGATTACGCTCAACGAGGAGTTGAACAACCGGAACGCGGAGTTGGGACGGCTCAACAGCGACCTCGTCAACCTGCTCGGCAGCGTCCAGATGCCGATCCTGATGCTGGACGGCCAGCTCCGCATCCGCCGCTTCACGCCGGCTGCGGAAAAGCTGCTGAACCTGATCCCGACCGACGTCGGGCGCCCCATCGGTGACCTCAAGCTCAATCTCGACTGTCCCGACCTGGAGCATCTGATCACGGAGGTGATTGACACCGTCAGCGTCAGGGAAGTCGAGACGAGGGACGGCGCGGGGCGATGGCACTGGCTGCGCGTCCACCCTTACAAGACGCTCGAAAAAAAGATCGACGGCGCGGTAGTTGCGCTGGTGGACATTGACGCGCTCAAAAAGATCGAGCGGGAGATCGAAGCGGCGCGCGATTACGCCGAGGCCATCATTGGCGCCACGCGCGATCCGCTCCTCGTACTGCGCGCAGACCTGAAGGTGGAATCGGCCAACAACGCCTTCTACAAAACTTTCAAGGTCAAGCCTGCCGAGACCGAGGGCCGGCTGATTTACGAACTGGGCGGGCGCCAGTGGGACATCCCACAATTGCGCCTGCTGCTCGAAGATATCATTCAGCGCAACAGTTCCTTCAATGACTTCGAGGTCGCGCAAAAGTTTCCGGGCATCGGAAAGCGATCCATGCTGCTCAACGCCCGCCGGCTGGACAGTCGCGAAGGCGGCCCGATGCGCGTCCTCCTCGGCGTCGAGGACGTGACCGAGCGCAGAGAAGCGGAGCTGGCCCTGGCCCAGTTGGCCGCCATCGTCCAATCGTCGGACGACGCCATCGTCGCCATAGACCTCGATGGCGTCATCACAAGTTGGAATCAAGGGGCGGAACATCTCTTCGGTTACACTGCCCAGGAGGCCGTTGGCCAGCCGGTCACCATGCTGACTCCGCCTGAAGGCATTGAAGCGGAGAAAAATATCCTGGAGCGCATGTGGGCCGGCGAGCGCATCAATCACTTCGAGACCTTGCGCCGGCGCAAGGACGGAAGCGAGGTCGGTATTTCGTTGACCATGTCGCCTATTAGGAACGTCCGGGGCGAAGTCATCGGCGCGTCGAGAATCGCGAGGGACGTCACCGAGCGCAAGCGCGTCGAAGAGGCGATACGCGTCGCGTACGAGCAGGAATTGGCTGCGCGCGCCGAGTCCGAACAGGCCAGCCGTCTCAAGGACGAATTCCTCGCCACCGTCTCGCACGAGCTGCGCTCGCCGCTCAATTCCATTCTCGGATGGTCGAGAATGCTGAGCGCCAAGAGGCTCGACGAAGAGGAGTCGACTCGCGCGCTCGAAGTCATATACAAGAGCGCCCGCGCGCAGAACCAGCTAATCGGCGAACTGCTGGACGTCTCGCGCATCATCACGGGCAAGTTGCGCCTCGATGTGAGCATGGTCGATCTGATCCCGATCATCGAGGCCGCAATGGATATCGTGCGCCCGGCGGCGGAGGCCAAGAAGATCGGAATCATCTCATCGCTCGATCCGGCGGCGGGGCCGGTGTCGGGAGACGCCGACCGCTTGCAACAGGTCGTCTGGAACCTCCTGTCCAACGCCATCAAGTTCACGCCTGCGGGAGGAGAGGTCGCGGTCCGCCTTGAACGCGAGGACGAGAGCGTCACGATCACTGTGAGCGACAACGGCGAGGGGATCGAGCCGGAGTTTCTCCCCTTTGTCTTCGACCGCTTCCGCCAGTTCGAGGGCGGCACGGCGCGGCCCTCCGGCGGTCTCGGTCTGGGGCTGGCGATCGTGCGCCATCTGGTGGAGCTGCACGGCGGAACGGTCAGCGCCGCCAGTCGCGGAAGGGGGCAGGGCGCGACCTTCAGAGCGACGCTTCCGCTGGCGGTCAACCGCAAGGAGTCGAGCGAAGCCGAGCGCGACCGTCCGGCGGGCGCCGGCGAAATTCCGAAAAGCCACGCCCCGTCGCCCGATCTCCTGCGTGACCTGCGTGTGCTCCTGGTGGATGACGAGCCGGATGCGCGCGAGTTACTCAGCCTGATGCTCATGAGTTACGAAGCCGAAGTGAGGACCTGCGCCTCCGCCCCCGAAGCGCTTCAGACGCTGGATGAATGGCGCCCCGATGTGCTGGTGTCTGACATCGGAATGCCGGTCGAGGACGGCTACGAACTGATAAGAAAGATACGGGCGCGTGAGCCGGAGCGCGGCGGACTCATCCTGGCGGTGGCGCTGACGGCGTATGCCCGCGACGAGGACGCGCGGCGGGCGATTGAGGCGGGCTACCAGGCGCACGTCCCGAAACCAGTCGAGCCGGGCGTATTGGCGACGGCTGTGGCGAATCTCGCCGGGCGGCGCTAGGATGGCTGAGCGCGCTTGTTGTGTTGATCGGTGTAACGTTACTCTTTCCGCTCGCGCTCCCAGGCGCATCTGGTCGTCACGCTGGCAATAACCACCGCCAGTTCAGCCGGCTCGACCGGCTTGGTGATGTGCATTTGGAAACCCTCCTGGAGGGCGCGCAATCGGTCCTCGCTCCGCCCGTAAGCTGTCAGTGCGATAGCCGGAATCTGATCCGCAGCGTCTCCACGCGCGGCTTCCAGCGCGCGCACTTTATTCAGCACAGTGTAGCCGTCCTCGTCCGGCATGGCGATGTCCAGAATCAGCGCGTCGGGCCGCTTACCGCTCAACGGGTCAGAGAGCAGCGCCAGCGCCTCGGCGCCTGAAGACGCGGCTGTTACTTGCGCCCCGTATTCGCCGAGCGCCTGGACCAGCAACTCGCGGGCCTCTTCCTGATCATCCACCACAAGCACGCTCACGCCTTCGAGTGAAAGGGCGGCGCCCAGTATGATGGCGCCTCCCGTGCGCGCTTCGCTTGGCGCCACTGCGGGCGGCGGCGCTATTAATTCCGGATGGCGGCGCGGCAGCGTGACGGTGAATGTCGCCCCGCGCCCTGCGCCCTCGCTCGCCGCCGTGATCGTCCCGCCATGCAATTCAACTAGATATTTAGCGAGCGACAGCCCCAACCCCAGCCCGCCGTAACGCCGCGTGCTCGATGAGTCGGCCTGCCTAAAGTGGTCGAAGACGAACGGCAGGAACTCCGGCTCGATTCCCTTGCCAGTGTCGCTGACTTTGATGCGAATATGATTGGCGTCACTGTCCATCTGCAACTCGACGCGCCCACCTTCGGGCGTGAATTTGATGCCGTTCGAAAGCAGGTTCCACACAACCTGCTGTAAGCGCGCCGAATCGCCGACCATCTCTTCGGGCCTCGGGCCGAAATCGGCGACGAGCATGATGCCTTTCGCTTCCGCCGCCGCGCGCACCGTGTTTAGCGCGGATTCGAGGACCGTCGACAGGTCAACGGGGCGGGTCTTGATCCGCAGCTTGCCCGTGGTGACGCAGGCCGAATCGAGCAGGTCTTCGATGATCTGAAGTTGCGCTTTCGCGTTGCGCTCGACGATGGCGGCGACTTTATTGATGGCGTCTCTGTCCACCGGGCCGCAGCGCAGCATCCGCGTGTAGCCGAGGACGGCGTTCAATGGCGAGCGCAGTTCGTGCGAGAGCATCGTCAGGAATTCGTCCTTCGAGCGGTTGGCGGCTTCGGCGGTCGCGCGCGCGGCCTGCTCCAACGCCAGTTGCTCGCGCTCGCGCGCTTCAACCTGCTTGCGTTCGGTGATGTCTATGCACGAGCCGACGCAGCCGAGAAAGTCGCCGTAGGGCGAATATCGCGGGACGCCATGATCCAATATCCAGCGGTACTCGCCGTCATGACGCCGCAAACGATACTCCATCTTAAAAGGCTCCCGCGCATCGCAGGACGCGTTAAAGGTTTCCAGGCAGCAGTCGTAATCCTCCTGGTGAACACCTTCCGCCCAGCCGTAGCCCAACTCCTCTTCCATAGCGCGTCCGGTGAATTCGAGCCACGGTTTGTTGAAGAAAGCGCGGAGTTTGTCCGCCCCGGACACCCAGACCATGACCGGAGCCGTGTCCGCCAAAATACGAAACTTTTCCTCGCTCGCGCGTAGCGCCTCCTCGGCTCGTTTCCGCTCAATGCCCTGAGCGATGGGGGCCGCGACAGTGGCGATAGCTTCGACCGTGTCCTCGGTTAATGGATGGCGCGCGAACATCCCCATCACCCCGACGACCCGATCCTCAACCAGTAGCGGATAGCCCGCGAAGGCTACCATTCCCTTCTCTCTCGCCCACTCCGGGTCGCTGATGCGCGGGTCATTAACCACGTCGTTGGTCAGATGCGGTTGGCGCTCTTTGGCGATCAGGCCAATCTTGAGTTCTCCGAAGGGCACGCGGGAGTGCCTGCCATTCAGGTGCGTATACAGCCCGGCGCTGGCCTGCAGTTCCAGCAAAGACTCCTTTGGATTCAGCGTCCAGATGCGCGCAAACGCTGCGTCCAGATGCCGGACCAGGGCTTCAGCGCTCTTTTGCAGCATGCTTTGCAGCGGCGCCTGGTGCTCGGCCAAAGCGGCGCCCACGTCGGCGAGCAGAGCCACCCTCTTCAGGTTCGCCTCTTCCAGCCGCTTGCGCGCGGAAATGTCCTCAATGATGGAGACGAAGTAATCCGGCGCCCCGTTCGCCTTGCGCGCCAGGGAAACAGTCTTGTTGACCCACACGATGGAGCCGTCCTTGCGATAGTAGCGCTTCTCCAACGAGTAATTCTCGATCTCGCCCGCCAATAGCCGCCGCGCCTGGTTCCAGTCCGACTCCAGATCGTCTGGATGGGTGATGTCGCCGAATGTCTTCGTCATCAGCTCCTTGTGAGTGTAGCCGACGATGTCGCACAACCGTTGATTGACCTCCAACCAACAGCCGTCCGGAGCGACGCGGGCAATACCGACGGCGGCGTTCTCGAAGGTGGCCCTGAACCGCGCCCCGCTATCGCGCAACGTCTCGACCTTCTTATGACTCTCGCGCGGGCTCCGTATCATGAGATCACCCTTTACCAACATATTTGAATTTGCCGAGCGACGCTAACATACTTTGTTGGTATTTAAAGTTACATATCGAACAAACACTATTATACCTCCCGTCGGATAGTTGTGACGCGATAGGTTGACGCCTTTCATATTCTGTACAGTTTTGTCTGACCAAGGAGGCCGGCTGTGGGTTGCGCGCCGCCATTGGTAAATATGCTCGAACCAGGCGCGCAGATGATAGTGCGCGCCACAGTTCCGGATCGCGAGGGAGCGGCGACGCGCCTTTGACGAAAGTTATTCTTTCCGCTCGCGCTCCCAGGCGCATCTGGTCGTCACGCTGGCGAGAACTACCGCCAGCTCAGCCGGCTCGACCGGCTTGGTGACGTGCATTTGGAAACCCTCCTGAAGCGCGCGCAATCGGTCCTCGCTCCGCCCGTAAGCTGTCAGCGCGATAGCCGGAATCTGATCCGCAGCGTCTCCACGCGCGGCTTCCAGCGCGCGCACGTTCTTGAGCACCGTGTAACCGTCCTCGTCCGGCATGGCGATGTCCAGAATCAGCGCGTCAGGCCGTTTGCCTCCCGGCGGATCGGAGAGATACGCCAACACCTCCACTCCCGACGACACTGCTGTCGCCTGCGCTCCGTACTCGCCGAGGGCCTGGACCAGCAACTCGCGGGCCTCCTCCTGATCATCCACCACAAGCACGCTCATGCCTTCGAGCGACAAATCCCGGTTTATCATGATGGCGCCTTCCGTGCGCACTTCGCGAGGCGTCACCGCGCGGGGCGGCGCCTCGATGAATTCGAACTGGCGGCGCGGCAGCGTGACGGTGAACGCCGCCCCGCGCCCCTGGCCCTCGCTCTCCGCCGTGATCGTCCCGCCGTGCAACTCGACCAGATGTTTAACGAGCGAAAGCCCCAGCCCCAGTCCGCCATGACGCCGCGCGGTCGACGAGTCGGCCTGTCTAAAGTGGTCGAAGATGAAAGGCAGGAACCCCGGCTCGATGCCCTTGCCGGTGTCGCTGACCGTGATGCGGACGTTATCGGCGTCTCCCTCCATCCGCAACTCGACGCGCCCGCCTTCGGGCGTGAACTTGACCGCATTCGTGAGCAGGTTCCACACGATCTGCTGCAATCGCGTCGGGTCGCCGAGCACTTGTTCTGGCCGGGGGCCGAAATCGGCGACGAGCGTGACGCCTTTCGCCTCGGCAGCCGAGCGCGCCGTGTCGAGCGCGGCTTCGAGCACAGGAACGAGGTCTACCGGCCCCGGCTCGATCCGCAGCTTGCCCGAGATGATACGCGCAGAATCGAACAGGTCTTCGACGATTTGGAGTTGCGCCTTCGCGTTGCGCTCGACGATGGAAATGACGTTGTTGATGGCTTCTCTGTCCACCGGGCCGGAGCGCAGCATTCGCGTGTAGCCTAGGATTGCGTTCAAGGGGGAGCGCAGTTCGTGCGAGACCATGGCCAGGAATTCGTCCTTCGAACGGTTGGCGGCTTCGGCGGCCGCGCGCGCGACTTGCTCCTGCGCCAACTGTTCGCGCTCCGCTTCAACCTGCTTGCGCTCAGTGATGTCGAAGACCGAGCCAACGTAGCCGAGGAAGACGCCCGCCTTATCAAGGCGCGGCCTGCCGGCGTCGATGGCCCAGCGGTACACGCCATCCGCCCGACGCAAGCGATAATCGAGCGTGAACGGCTCGCGCTTCTTGTTGGCTTCCAGGAAGACGCGCCCGGACTCCTCGCGGTCGTCGTGGTGGACCGCGTCGAGCCAGCCAAACCCGCCCTTCCCCAGGGCCTCTTGCTCGGTCTGTCCGGTGAACTCGTACCAGCCCCGCGAGACGAACGTGCAGCGCCCGTCAGGTTCGGTGACCCAGAACATGGCCGGGGCCGTGTCGGCCATGTGTTGGAAACGCGCTTCGCTCTCGCGCAGCGTCTCTTCGGCCTGTCGTCGCTCGGTAATGTCTATTAACGAGCCGATGTAGCCGAGAAAGTCGCCGCCGGGCGAGAATCGCGGGACGCCGTGATTCAACATCCAGCGGTACTCGCCGTCATGGCGCCGCAAACGGTACTCCATCTCAAATGGTTCCCGCGCTTCGAAGGACTTGAAATAGATTTCCAGGCAGCGGTCGTAATCCTCCTGGTGAATACCTTCCGCCCAGCCGGCGCCCAATTCCTCTTCAATCGCGCGTCCAGTGAAGTCGAGCCACGGTTTGTTGAAGAAAGTGCAGAGTTTGTCCGTCCCGGCCATCCAGACCATGACCGGAGCCGTGTCCGCCAAAACATGGAACTTTTCCTCGCTCGCGCGTAGCGCCTCCTCGGCTCGTTTCCGTTCGATGCCCTGAGCGATGGGCGCCGCTACAGTGGCTATAGTTTCGACCGTGTCCTCGGTCAATGGATGGCGCGCAAACATCGCCATCACCCCGACGACTCGATCCTCAACCAGCAGCGGATAGCCTGCGAAGGCCACCAGTTCCTGCTCTCTCGCCCACTCCGGGTCGCCAATGCACGGGTCATTAGCCACGTCGTTGGTCAGATGCGGTTGGCGCTCTTGGGCGATGAGGCCAATCTTGAGTTCTCCGAAGGGCACGCGGGAGTGCCTGCCGTTCAGGCGCCTATACAGCCCGGCGCTGGCCTGCAGTTCCAGCAAAGACTCCTTTGGATTGAGTGTCCAGATGCGCGCAAACGTCACACCCAGATGCCGGACCAGGGCATCAGCGCTCTTTTGTAGCATGCTTTGCAGGGACTCCTTGCGCTCAGCCAAAGCGGCGCTCACATCGGCGCGCAGCGCCGCCCTTTTCAGGCTCGCCTCTTCCGCCTGCTTGCGCTCGGTGATATCCGCCAGCATGCCGATCATACGTATCGGCGCGCCATCGCGCGCCAGTTCGAAATTACCGGCTAACTCCAACCAACGCAGCGCGCCGTCCTTGCGGTAGATGCGGAAAACGGCGTGGAACGGGCGCCCGGACTTCATTCCGTCGGCAAGCGCCAGCTCGAACGCGGCGACGTCGTCGGGAAGCACGTAGCGCTCGATTAACTGCGCCTTGCTGAGCGCGCCGTCGGCGTAGGTGTGGCCGAAAATTTCATACATCCGCTCGTTCTCCCAGACGGCGCGGTCGGCCTGTACGTCCCATTCGAAAGCGCCCAACCCGGATGCCCAGGACGCCAGCGACAGCCGCTCCTCCCTTTCGCGCAGCTTCTCTTCGGTCCGCTTGCGCGCGGAGATGTCCTCGATGAAAGAGACGAAGTAGTCTGGCGCCCCGTCCGCCTTGCGCACGAGGGAAGTGGTCAGGCTGACCCACACGACGGAGCCATCCTTGCGATAGTAGCGTTTCTCTCTCAAGTAGGTCTCAACCTCGCCTGCCAACATCCGCCGCAGCGCTCCCAAGTCCTGCTCCAGATCGTCCGGATGGGTGATGTCGGCAAATGTCTTCGTCATCAGTTCCTCGCGGTCGTACCCGACGATGTCACATAACCGTTGATTGACCTCCATCCAGCGGCCATCTGGAGCCACGCGGGCGATGCCGACGGCGGCGTTCTCGAAGATCGCTCTGAACCGCGCCTCGCTATCGCGGGGCGTCTCGATGTTTTTCTGACTCTCGCGCAGGCTCTCGGTCTCGTCGTAAGGCCGCTGGCCGGGTTTCCAGCGGGCGGCTTCATTCGCGCCGTGCGGGAGCGTTTCAGGCTGATTGATCGGCGCCAGCGCCTCGTCACATCCAGTGGCCGAATGTTTTTTCCCCGGTTTGCCGCTCATAAATCACCTCTCACCAAGATATTTGGATCTACCGAGCAGAGCTGACAGGCTTTGCCACTATTATCATTTATCATTGGTTGACTACATACAAGCAAACACCAAGCCGCGAATCGGTCACTGTCGCCGTCGCGGCTGGCGCCTCATAATATGATTCTAGCGTCAATTCTGTGCGGGTTCGTCCGACTGATGAGGCCGGCTGCGATTTGCGCGCCTTCGGAGGTGGGTATGAAAGAACGGCAATTCTCCGCCATCAAAAAAGCCGAACAGCGGCGGCGAGCCGTGGCGCGTGAGCCTGAGCTTATCGATCAGCGCGTGGTCGTCTCACGGCCGGAGAACGCTTTTGACAATCAAGCCGAAGAGCAATTGCGATTGCTCAAAACGGCGATTGAGCAGAGTGATGAATCGGTCATCATTATGGGGGCGCGGCCCGACCCGCCGGGCCCAGTGATCGTTTACGTCAACCCGGCTTTCACGAAGATGACCGGTTACGCGCCCGAAGATGTAATCGGCAAAACGCCTCACATCTTGCAGGGACCCGAAACTGATCGCTCCGTACTCCGCCGGTTATGTAAAGATTGCGCGGCGGGCGAGGCCTTCCACGGTGAGACGATCAATTACCGCAAGGATCGTTCGGAAATTTATCTCGAATGGACCGTCGGGCCGGCGCTCAACGATCGCGGGCAAGTTACGCATTTCACCGCGACGCTGCGCGACGTGACCGAGCGCTGGCGAGTCGAAGAGGAGTTGCATGGGGGCGATAAAGATTTTCGCTCGTTGTTTGATCTGTCGGCCATCGGCATGGCGCAAGTCTCGTCCGAAGGCAGATACCTCCGTGTCAATCGCAAATACTGTCAGATGCTTGGTTACACCGAGCAGGAATTGCTTCAACTCACTCTCTATGATGTGACTCATCCCGACGACCGCGAGGCTAGCGTCATCAGTGTGAATAATTCCTTCGCTGGTGAGCCTGAAGAATACACCATTGAGAAGCGTTACGTGCGGAAAGACGGCGAAATCATTTGGGCGCTGGTCAACTGGACGATCGTCCGCGACGCCGAGGGCCATCCGCTGCACTCGGTCGCCAACATTCAAGACATCACGGCGCGGAAGCTAGCGGAGACGGAGCTCGAAGAACTGCTCCTCCGCGAGCGGGCCGCGCGCGAAACGGCCGAGGCCGCGGCCCGTTCCAAGGACGAATTTCTCGCCGTCGTTTCGCATGAGTTGCGCTCGCCTTTGAACGCGATACTCGGATATGCGGCCCTGTTACGCTACGGCAGCCTGGACGCCCAGGAGGTCAAGAAGGCGGTGGATATCATCGAGCGCAGCGGGAAGACGCAGGCGCGCCTGATCGATGACCTGCTCGACACAGCCCGCATCATCAGCGGCAAGCTCAGACTCGCCGTCGGCCCGGTGGACCTGGTCTCGGTGATAGGGGAGTCGGTTCAGACGATCCACCCGGCGGCGGAGGCGAAGGGCGTCTCGCTCCACGCCGAGCTGCCCCCTGAAATTGGCCAGATCACCGGCGATCCCGTCCGGTTGCAGCAGATCGTCTGGAACCTGCTCTCCAACGCGATCAAGTTCACGCCGCAGGAAGGTCGCGTCGAAGTGCGACTGGAGCGCGTGGACCCACACATTCGCATCACCGTGAGCGACACGGGCAAAGGCATCAGCCCCGATTTCCTGCCTTATGTCTTTGAACGCTTCCACCAGTCCGACACGTCGAGCGCCAGAAGGCACGGCGGCCTCGGCCTCGGCCTGGCTCTCGCCAAATACCTGGTCGAGTTGCATGGCGGGACGATCGAGGCCGCCAGCTCGGGAGAAAACCAGGGAGCGAGCTTCAAAGTAACGCTGCCGGTCCGCGCCATCGCTACGCCGATCGGGGAAGCCGAGGGCGCGCCTGTTACGGTCAAAAGCTCGGGGGAACTTGCGGGCGTGCGCGCGCTGGTGGTCGACGACGAGGACGATGCGCGCGAATTGCTCAAGGCGGCGCTCAATCATTACGGCGCAGACGTCATTGCCGTCAGCTCCGCCGCCGAAGCCTACACGCTGATTACCTCGACTCCGCCGCAGGAGCGATCCGATGTGATGGTGGCCGACATAGGAATGCCGGATGAAGACGGTTACAACCTGATTCGTCGCGTGCGCGAGTGGGAGCGGGCGCGTGGCGCTTATATCCCGGCGGTGGCGCTCACGGCCTATGGACGAGCCGAAGACCGGATGCGCGCCCTGAAGGCCGGCTTCCAGATGCACGTCACCAAGCCGGTTGATCCTGACGAACTGACCATCGTGATCACGAGCCTCGTCAGGCGAGGGAACGGGGGCGAAAGGACATAAGCCGGTCGAGATAGTTTAGGACGCCTATGAACATTGATCGAAATCATCGCCCCTGCCCATCGGCGTGATCGGAAAGACGTCGCCGTAGCCGACCGTCGTGAGCGTCATGACCGCCCATCACACTGTCGAGGGGATGTCGGGGAACTTGTCCGGCTGAGCTTCGTTTTCGGCGAAGTACATGAACGACGCCGACATTATGATCATCGTCATCATCATCATCATCGTTACTATAAGTTCTTCCTTCTTGTTCCTGAACACGCGCACGAACAGCCGCAGGGACGACGAATATCGGCCGAGCTTCGCCTGCGAGAAACCAGTCAAAGTGACCTATATGAGCGGCACACCAAGATGTGGATGAAGCGGTACGGTACCGGGAGCGGTAGCGACCGGGTGGTCTTGTGGGACGCTCGCTCCACTCCCCGCCCGGTCGCTACCGCTCCCGGTACAGATTCAGCGAGCCTTTCCGTATACGCAATTGCAAACTGATTTAAGTTTCTCGCAAAGGCGTTTTGAGGATGTGCCCCGACTTCAGGGGCTTGTCATCACCCGGATCTTTGCGCGAAGGAGGCATTTCTTCGTCGCGTAGCGACGGCGTGAATTTAGCCGCGCGTTTTAACGCGCGGAAAGCCCGTCAAAACGCCTCCCGTCGCGTCAGCGACGATTGAGCGCTGAGCCCTGGGGCCGTGATCGTCCCTGCGCGCCAAAAGCTCAAGGGTCGCTACGCGACGCGGAGACAATCACGCGTGTCTACCGTGGGTTGAAACCTTGTCATTACCCAAAACTTTTGCGATTCGCGATTGCTGCTTTTCGCCCTGGAAGGGCGATGGATATTAGCCGGTGGCGCCAACCACCGGGTCCAGGCGACCAATTCTTCGCGCCCCGGCAGGGGCGCCGGACGTGAATGAATTCGACGAAATAGTTCAGGATCGCGTTACGGTCCCGCGCCCCTGCCGGGGCGCAAAGGCAATAATGACGGGCTTTCCGGTGGCTGGCGCCACCGGCTAATCTCCGCCGCGCCTCCGGCGCAAAACTGAAAAGATTTGGGTAATGACAAGGGGTTGAAACCCACGGCTAAATTCACGCCGTCGCTACGCGACGAAGAAGGCGCGCATTTCACGCAGAAATTCACGTGATAATAAACTTTAGGAGAGGGGTCTTATTTTCTCAGCCAACGCCTTAAATCTCGGATCGCCGCGCAGGGCGTCCAGCATCGGCTCGACGTTGATGAACGCCATAAAACCCGAACGTTCCTCATAAGCCTTCTCGAGCCACTCGAACGTCCGATCCAGCTCGCCCAGTCCCAGATAAATAATCGCGATGAAATACGACGAGACGTACTGTCGCTTCGACACGCGCTCCAACTGCGCGATCATCTGCCGGGCTTCGCGGCTCTTCCCCAATCGAGCGTTGGCGTATCCGAGGTAGGAGATGAAGGTCGTGGCCGGGCCGGAGAGGCTGATCGCTTTGCGCAGCGCGGTGATGGCGTCGCCGAATTTCTTTTGTTGGATGTAGGCCATCCCGCGGTGCCAGTAGGCGAAGCCGAAGTTCGGGTCCATGTCCAGCGCCTTGGCGCCTTGCTCCATCGCGCGGTCATATTGGCGCGCGAAGTAATAGGCCCAGGCCAGACTGAGCGTGATGAACAGCGAGAGCGGCTCAAGCTCCTGGGCGCGCTGGCAGGCGCGGATGGAGGCTTCGTTCTGGCCCGTGGCTTTGAAATAGAAGCCGTAGCCGTCCCAGGCGTTGGCGAAATTGGGGCTGAATTCGATCGCGCGCTTGAACTCATTCTCGGCGGCGGTGAATTCCCAGTCGTAAAGCAGCCGGAAGAATCCCAGCGTGCAATGCGCCTCGCCCAGAGTCTCGTCAAGCTCCAGCGCCTTGGTCGCGGCGGCCTTGGCCTTCGGATAGGCCTCGCGCGGCCGCTGGCCCCCGGTCGAGGAGGCCAGAAAACCGTAGGCTTCGGCCAACCCGGCGTAAGCCAGCGCGTAGTTCGGGTCGAGGTCGCTCGCTTGCAAGAAACATTCAACGCCTTTCTTGATCCAATCGGGCGTACGCTTGTGGACGAAGTGGCGGCCTTTCAGGTAGAGGCGATAGGCCTCAGTGTTGTCGGTGTAACGTTTGATCAACTTCTGGCGCTCCTCCCCGCTCAATTGCAGCCGCAGCTTTCCGCTGATCTCCTGCGAGATGTCGTCCTGCAGCGAGAAGATGTCGGTGAAAGAGCGGCGGTATTGCTCGCCCCAGAGTTGAGTGTGACGGGCCACGTCTACAAGTTCGGTCTTGACGATCAGCGAATCGCCGAGTTGCATAATGCGCCCGGTGAGCACGGCGCGCACGCCCAGCTCCCTGCCGATTTCCTCCGGATCGACTTTCTGGCCTTTGTAGCGAAAGACCGTGCTGCGCGGGATGACGCGCAATTGAGGCAGTTGCGAGAGGCTGTTGATGATGCTTTCGGTGATGCCGTCGCCGAGGTATTCCATCTCCGCGTCGGCGCCGTCGTTGACCAGAGGCAGGATCGCCAGCGAATCGATCGCGCGACTGGAACTGCGACGAATCGGCGACGCGATGACCTCGTCCACAACGCCGCTGATCTCGGTGGTCACGGCTTCGCCGATCTCCATCCTCGCCTCGTCACTCACTCCGAATAACGATGGGGGCTGACCGGCGCGGGCTAGCGCAGATTCGAAGTCCAGCCGGCTTTTCAGGAGCTTCAGATCGCTGAGGAAGGTTCTTACAGTTTCGTAGCGGTCGTCGCGCTCTTTGCGCAGAGCCTTGTTCAAACTCCATTCGAATTCCGACGGGATCCCGGCGACGTGTCGCGAGATCGGCGTCGGCTCGCGGACCAGGATCGCCGCAATCACGTCGCTCGAAGTCGCGCCGTCGAAAGGCGGGCGTCCTGCGACCATCTCGTAAAGCATCACGCCGAGGCTGAAGATGTCGCTGCGCGCGTCGACTCGGAGGCCGCGCGCCTGTTCGGGCGACATATAAGTCACAGTGCCCATGACCGTGCCCGGATCGGTGTTGGGCATGAGCACCGTCGCGGCCTCTTTATCGATTTTCGCGGGATCGATCTTCGGGTCTGATTTTTCCGTGAGCTTGGCAAGGCCGAAATCCAGGACCTTGACGTAGCCGTCCGGGCGGATCATCACGTTCTCCGGCTTGATGTCGCGGTGCGTGATGCCAGCCTCGTGCGCGGCCTGAAGCGCGCCGGCGACCTGGATCGCGATCTCCAGAGCCTCGCCGAGCGGCATCCCGCCGGGCGGCGATGACTGGCGCAGCGTTCGGCCTTCGATGAATTCGGTGGCGATGAAATGAGCGCCTTCGTGTTCGCCGACTTCGTAGATCGTGATGATGTTCGGATGGTTGAGGGCCGAGGCCGCCCTCGCTTCCTGCTCGAACCGCGCCAGGCGATCCGGGTCTCGCGTGAATTCGGCTGGCAATATTTTCAAGGCCAGCTTGCGGCCCAGCCGCGTGTCTTCGGCCAGATAGACCTCACCCATCCCGCCCGAGCCGAGTTTGTCGAGGATGCGATAATGGGATATCGTTCGTGAGACCACGTTGCGCCTGTTCGTCGTGATACTTGTCGCGCTTAATGCAGGTCATTTGAGCCAATTTTCAATATGAAGGCCTGTTACGCGCTTGAAATGCTTTTCGTTGTTGGTCGCCACGCCGCAGCCATTGGCCAAAGCCGAAGCGGCAATCAAAATGTCAGCGTCGCCGATCAGCCGCCCTTGCTTGTGTAATTCGGCATAAATCTCAGCGGCCTTCACAACGATAGCGTCGGTCAGGGCAATAACATTGCTCGATGCGCATAGGCGCTCGAAAGCCGCTATCTGCTTGGTCGCATTCTTGGCTTTTAACCCCCGCAGGATTTCGTAGCGCGTGATTATTGAGAAGCTAAATTGGCTATGGACAGACAAGTAAACCGCCGCCTTTGCTGTCGCCATTTGGCGTCGACGCATAATCGCCGAAAGAACATCCGTGTCAACTAGCATCAGCGGCATTGGCGTTATTGGACCCTTTCTCCAAAGAAATCATCCCTATCCAAAGCGATCCCTTCAATCTCATCAATCTGATTCTCAGAAAGCCCCTCATATACTTGCGCAGCCAGATCCAACGGGCTTGTCGCTGATTGGGCCGGCGGCTCAATAATCAAACGAACCTTTTGCCCCTCGAAAAGTTGGAGATTTGCAGGGTTAATCAATCTGAACCCGCCACTCTCGTAAATAGCTTCGACTGTCTGTTGCATTGCGCCTCCTTCATATTTATAAATTTCGCGCCTGCCAGATCAGATTATCGTTTCAGAGCGATGCGACTTCAAATGTGTCATTCTGCTTTTACCAGCGCCGGATGATCGAGCCGCTGCTTGAGGTAACTCGCGGAAAGCTCGTGATAAATCTTCGCGCTGTGTTCGACCGACGCCAGGGCCGCGCCGGAGAGGTCTTTTTTGACGGCGGCCGGGGAGCCTGCGGCCAATGTGCGCGGAGGAATGATCGTACCCGGGGTGACCACGCCGCCCGCCGCGACCATTGCCTGCCGGCCGATCACCGCCGCGTGCAGCACGACCGCGCCCATCCCGACGACCGCGCCGTCTTCGACCGTGCAGCCTTCGAGCAACGCGCCGTGGCCGATGGTCACGTCCTCTTTGATAATCGTTGGGATTTCGGGTGTGGTGTGAATGACCGCGTTGTCTTGAACGTTCGAGCCGCGCCCGATGACGATCCGGCCCTCGTCGCCGCGCAGCACGACGCCATACCATACGCTCGCGCCGTCGCCGATCTCGACGTCGCCGATGATCACCGCGGTCGGGGCTATAAAAACATCTTGGCCGACGCGCGGGCGCTTACTTTCATATTCGATAATCATTCATATCCTCGATGGATACTCTTATACAAGCCTGAGGGCTTGCCCCATAAGGCTTAAATCAAGAGGAAATCGTGACTGCAGGCGATTGCCAGAGCTAGACTGCAGGCGAGAGCATGCAATTAACCGGTGATCGAATATCCGTCCGCTCGATGGTTATCCGACAAGTCTCCAATACAATTTTGATGGCATTGCGCCATCAAAGTTCAGCGGCGGGTAGTTGACCTCTCTTTTTCACCTATCAGATTTACGTGGACTCCTAGCGCATCCGGTTCCCCTCGCTTCTGAGCGCCGTCATTGGCTCCGAGATTCTTGCGGACGCTCCCGTAAAACGCCAGGAAATATCCGTACATCGACCAGCACGACGAGATCACCACCAGCCACAGCAACCCGCGGCCCAGCCCGTAAAAGAGCACCCTCCAATCGAGCCAGTTCAGGTCGCCGGCGCCGAAGAGGTGTTGCAGCGCGGCGCCCATCTCGGGCACCGTCCAAAAGGCGATAATGGGAAAGGCCTTCGTCTCGACCGGCGGCTGGCCGTCTACAGACGAGGTGATCAGCAGCGCAATGGTAACCACCTGGGAGAACATTTTGAACTTCCCGGCCTTCGAGGCCGGGATCGCCCAGCCCTCGCCGGCAGCCACCGCCCGCAAGCCCGACACGGCGAATTCGCGCCCGATGATAATCACCACCGCCCAGGCCGGCGCCAGCCTGTTTTCGACCAGCGAGATGAACGCGGCGGAGATGAGCAGTTTATCGGCTATCGGATCGAGCAGAATTCCGAACCGTGAGACCTGCTTACGCCGCCGCGCGATCCACCCGTCGAGAACGTCGGTGATCGCCGCAAACAGAAAGAGGCTCACGCCCGCGATGTGCTGCGGCAACCCGACCCAGTCCTCGGAAAACCTGGTCAGCAACACCACCACCAGCAGCGGTACGATGAAGATGCGGACGAGTGTGAGCAGATTCGGAAGATTCATCTTCAGATGTCAGATGTCAGATGTCAGATGTCAGATGTCAGAGTCAGCGCTGTCTTCGTTAACCGCCGGCGCCTGACATCTGACATCTGACATCTGACATCTGACATCTACCCATGAAATTTATTCGTGATCGGCATTCGCCGGTCGCGCCCGAAGGCTCGCGGCGTGATCTTGATTCCGGGCGCGGCCTGGCGGCGCTTATACTCGTTGAGGTCGACCTGCCGGACGACCCAACGGACGGTCTTCTCGTCATAGCCCTCGGCGACGATCGCTTCAGGGCTTAAATCCTGCTCGACGTAATGTTCCAGGATCGCGTCGAGGACATCATACGGCGGCAGCGTGTCTTGATCTGTCTGGTTGTCGCGCAGTTCGGCTGACGGCGCGCGTCTGATGATGTATTCGGGGATGACCGGTTTACTTGTGCGCCGGTTGACGTATTCCGAGAGTTCGTAAACCAGCGTCTTCGGCACGTCCTTGATCACAGCGAAGCCTCCCGCCATGTCGCCGTAAAGCGTCGAATAGCCGACGCTGGTCTCACTCTTGTTGCCGGTCGAAAAGACCAGCGCGCCGAATTTGTTCGAGAGCGCCATCAGGATGTTGCCGCGGATGCGCGCCTGGAGGTTCTCTTCCGCGACGCCCATCGGCGTGTCGGCGAAGGCCGGTTTGAGCATCTCCAGATATTGTCTGAAAGTGTCTTCAATCGGGATGACATGGTAATCGACGCCGAGGTTTTCGGCCAACTGTCTGGCGTCGCGCGCGCTTTCGGATGACGAATAGCGCGTGGGCATAAAGACGCAGGTGACGTGTTCGGCGCCGAGCGCGTCGACGGCGATGCAGGCCGTCAGAGCCGAATCGATTCCGCCCGACGATCCGATGATTACGCTCTGGAATCCGTTCTTGCGGACGTAATCGCGCGCGCCGATGACCAGGGCCTGATAAATCTCTTCGGCAGACCCGGGGAGCGCATGCGGCCTCACATGCCGGCTCTCGATCCTCGGCCTCGCATTTTCAAACGGCTGTCCTCTAAGCTCGATCCTTTCGACGCTGACGCCCGACGACGCCAGATCGATTCGCTCCTGCCTCCGGCGCGGATCGTGCAAGCGCTCTTTGAAGACCTTCTCAGCGTTGATGTCGGCGACGATCAGGTCCTCTTCGAACAATTTGCCGCGGGCGACGATGCGCCCGTTCTCGCTGATGACCAGACTCTGGCCGTCGAAGACCAGTTCGTCCTGGCCGCCCACCAGATTCACGTATGCGAGCGCGACGGCGTTGTCTTCGGCGCGCGTGGCCAGCATCCGCTCGCGGTCGCGCCCTTTGCCGGCATGGTAGGGCGAAGCCGAGATGTTGATGATCACCTGCGCCCCGGCCAGCGCCTGGATCTGCGTCGGCCCGCCCGGATACCAGATGTCTTCGCAGATGTTCACGCCGATCAGCGCGTCGCCGTAAGAGAAGATCGGCGTCGCCCGACCCGCGTCGAAATAACGGTACTCGTCGAATACGCTGTAATTCGGAAGGAAGTTTTTGTGGTAGACGCCTTTCAACCGCCCGTCGCAGATCACGGCCGCCGCGTTGTGAATGTCGGTCGTCCTGTCCACGAAGCCGACGATCGAAATTATGCCGGTCGACGCGGTGATGATTCGATCCAGAGCTTTCAGGTTCGCGGTGATGAATTGCGGTTTGAGCAAGAGGTCTTCAGGCGGATAGCCGGGCAGCGAGAGTTCGGGAACCGCGACTATGTCCGCCCCGATTTCACGCGCGCGCTCGATGTTGGAGATGATTTTGGCCGTGTTGCCGGCGAAATCGCCGACCGTGGGATTGATCTGCGCGAGCGCTATGCGGATGGTGGTCATGCGTATAAGTTTTGCGGCTACTGAGTGGCTTTCGCCGCCAAATTACGTTTAAAGTCGATATAAGCCGCCTCTTCCAATTCGACTCGTTCCTTGATAATGCGGAGCAACCAATCTTCCGCCTTCGATTCTCGATGCAAGCGCGCAAGAAAAACAATGCGCGCGGCCAACTCCCCAGGAAGACGGACTGAAGTAACCTTTGTCTTCTTCACTCGAACTGGCTTGTCCCAGGCCGACTCGTCACCCGCCCGCGCAATGACGATTTCATCCATTTCTTCCTGGGTAAGATTCCTTTTTTTACCTTTCGTTCTCATATCGGTACTCCCACGGGGATTTTTGAAGCTTTGTATTCAAGGGGCTTATTCAGAGGCTAAGAACTTCGCCGAGCAAATAGGCCGGGGCGAGAGGCTGCCTTTGTATTCAGCGGACTTATTTTAGACGCTAAGAACGGTGAGGCGAAACCTGTATATTTAATGTCTTACGGGTATCGCCCGTCGCTTCTGATGGTAGGTCGCTAAGCCCTTTGTTTTTAGATGTTTCAAAGATCAGATATGGAGTACACTCATATCGGCCAGCCGGTGATAAGGCGAACAACGTTACCACGTTTGAGTTGGAATACTATTTTAAGCCTGCGACCGAAAAGAGTCTGCCCGATTATTTGATAGTGATCCCGATAACTTTTATTACGTCGGACCTCAAAATCGGAGAAGAAACATTCGATAGCCTCTTCAAATGTGACGCGATGCGGGGCAAGCTCGTCGCGCTCAAAGTCGTATTCAAAATCGGACGGCGTGAACTCGCTCCACGTCAGCATAGCCGGATCGCCCTCCGCGCCTTGAGGCCCCCTGTATCAATCAGTAACTTCAACTATGTCAATAATTCCTACAATCGCCGCATCTACAGGCCGGTCTTTCAGCCCATCGGCCATACGCGCGCTGCTGCCCGTCACGACCAGCACCTTTTCACGAAAGCCCGCGCCGACAGTGTCGATCGCCACCAGATAACTGCTCTCGTCCTCGCCGGTGAGCGTGATCGGGCGGACGAGCAGAAGCTTTTTGCCTTCGAGGCGAGGGTCTTTGCGCGTCGCCACTACGTTGCCGATGATGCGTCCGATGATCATAAGTTTTAGTGGGCAGTGGATGGTGGGCAGTAGGCAGTGGTTTGGGTCTTTCGACTATCGCTAACTATCCACTGCCCACTGCCCACTGCCCACTTTGCTTCTATTTCCCGCTACTCAATTGGAGCGCCACGGGCAGGTTTTCGTCAACCGACGAATGCGGGCGCGGGATGACGTGGACGCTGACCAGTTCGCCAACGCGGCGCGCCGCCGCCGCGCCGGCGTCTGTAGCGGCCTTGACCGCCGCGACCTCGCCGCGCACGATCGCCGTGACGAACCCGCCGCCGATCTTCTCGTAACCGACCAGGCTGACGTTCGCCGCTTTGACCATTGCGTCCGCCGCCTCGATCATCGCCACCAACCCTTTCGTCTCGATCATTCCCAAAGCTTCCATTTACTTCTTGCTCCTTTCGCTCTTCTCTTCCGCCCCTTTATCCTCACTTCTTAGCCACTCCGTAATCGCGCTTTCGATGTTAAACCTCGTTTTGGCGCCGTCTTTTTTGATTATCTCGTATCCGGTTACGACGCTTTGGCCATTTGGGAAGTGGGACCATAGCCAATTTACTTCTTCATCTTCGCCCAACTCCACGCTCAGGACTTGCCCCGGCAAATCCGAGCTGCCCGAATAGGGAGCCTGGACTATGCGTTTCTCCTCAGTCGTTTTCATTTGCCGCCTCCACACGCGCTTTTGCCGCGTGACTATCTGACTATCGTTGAAACAGTCTCGCCGATTCTACCAGTAGTTCCACAAGCTCCGCGCGAGTCAACGTCACATGTTCATTCTCCCCGTCTCCCCGTCTCCCCGTCTCCCCGTCGCTATTCCCCCCCGGCGTATAAGAGCAGACCTGGCCGGTCCGCGCTTCGGGCCGCATGGCGCCGTTGCGTTCGCGGATTTCAAAAAGCTTTTCGACCGCGCGGTCCGGGATGGTGTTCTCGTTGCCGAGGGCGCGGGCGATGAAGCTTATTTTACAGGTGTGTTCGAGCGTCTCGAGTTTATTGAACGCCATTTCGAGAGTGTCGGCGTAAGCCACCGCGCCGTGATTGGCCATCAACAGCGCGTCGTGAAATTCCAGATAAGGCTCGATCGCGTCTGTCAACTCTCGCGTCGAAGGAGTCCCGTAAGCCGCGAGAGGCGCGCAGCCGAGCGTCAACACGACCTCCGAAAGAATCGCCTTGCTCAAGCTGAGGCCGGCGACGGCGAAGCCGGTGGCGTACGGCGGGTGCGCGTGAACCACGGCGTTGACGTCGGGGCGCGCCTGATAAATGACTCGATGCATGGGCCATTCGGACGAAACGCGGAGGTCGGACGGTTCGAGCGGATCGCCCTCGATGTCGACGACGACCATCATCTCCGGCCTCATCCAGCCTTTGCTGACGCCCGAAGGCGTGGCGATGATGCGGTTGGGCGCGACGCGCGCGCTGATATTGCCGTCGCCCGCCACCAGCAGGCCACGGTCGTAACAGCGTGTGGCGATCTCGACAATTTGCTCTTTGACCTTCTGCTCATCCATAACTGCCGACTATATATTGAGGATTAACATCATTTTCCATTTTCCATATTACATTTTTCATCTGTCATTGCGTCGGAATCACAATCCTGCAATGACAGATGAAAAATGTAATATGGAAAATGGAAAATGATCTTAGTCATCCTCCCGTCCCGTTCGCGCCAGTATCCTGGCGCAGGAACTCGCGGTAATGCACGTTGACGGCCTCGTCGCTCGGGTTGGCCAGGAAGTAAGACAGGCTTTCGAGCGAGATTGTCAGATCGACGTTTTTGACTTTGACGCCGGGCCTCGGGTTGAGGTGAACGGGCGCGAAATTGAGCACGGCGTGGACTCCGGCTTCCGTGACCTCTTCGAGAACTCTCTCGGCGGCGGTAGCGGGCACGGCGATGATCACGATCTCGATAAATTCGCGCTTGATGGTTTCGCCGATCTTACGCGCATCCTGAATCTCCAGCCCGGCGCGAGTTTTCTTCCCGATCTTCTCCGGATCGGCGTCGAATAAGGCGGCGATCTCGAAGTTGTTACGACCGAAACCCTGGTAATTGGCCAGCGCCATCCCCAGGTTTCCCAATCCGACTATCGCCACCCGGCGCTTCTCGGTCAGGCCAAGAATCTTCATCAAGTGCTGGCGCAAATCCTCGACGTAATATCCGACGCCGCGAACGCCGAATTCGCCGAAATATGCCAGGTCTTTGCGAATCTGCGCCGAATTGAGATTGAACTGATCGGCCATCGCCTGCGAAGAGATAGTCTTCACCTTAAAGACTGACAGCTCGTTCAGACAGCGCAAATAGATCGAGAGACGATTTGTCGTTAATTCTGAAACCTTCTCTGTTTTCATGTTGTCGGGATTTGACCGCGAGCGGTCGACGTTGGCGTCTTCTCCGCTCCATTTAACCCGTAATTCGCTCTTAGTCGGCAACGATAGCTCAGCGCCGCTGGGGCTGTCAACTTTATGGTTTGCAAGGAGATTACGCGCAAATTGACAGGCGAGCGGGATGCTTCGTAAACTGAGTTTTCCATCTAATCTGAAACAACCCAGAGTGGGACAGACTTCAGTCTGTCCGTAGTATGAATTGGGCGGACAGACTAAAGTCTGTCCCACTCTGGTTTTCCATCTAGGAAACAAAGTGCAGCATGCGCAACCGGCAGTCCCCAGGAGTAAATTTTGATCGCGCACATCACCGGCAAACTGATTCAGAAACAACCCAACTCTGTGATCATAGACGTCGGCGGCGTCGGCTATGAGCTGACCGTCCCGCTTTCGACATTTTACGATCTGGGCGATCCGGGGGCTGAGGTCTCGCTGCGCGCATACACCTACGTGCGAGAAGACGCGCTGCAACTCTTCGGCTTCCGAACCGAACGCGAAAAGAGATTGTTTCTTCTCATGATCGGCGTTTCAGGCATCGGCCCGAAACTGGCCATCACGGCGCTGTCGGGAATGAGCGCGGAAGAATTAATCCACGCCATTCGCAGCGGGAACCTGGCGAAACTGGTCGGCGTTCCCGGCATTGGAAAGAAGACCGCCGAGCGAATGCTGGTCGAGTTGAAAGATAAGGTCACGCAGCTCGCGTCGCCGGAAATGGAAGAACAATTGAAGGCAGGAGCGATCATTAGTGTTGGCGAGGCGATGCGCGATGACCTGATCTCAGCTCTGATCAATCTCGGTTATCAGAAGGCTCCAGCGGAGAAGGCCGTGGAAGCGACGTTGAATGAAGACCCGGACGCGAATTTTGAAGCGGCGCTGAAAAAATCGTTGAGAAAGTTGGCTAAACAATGAAGGATTACAGATGGCGACCAATCGAAGATTTGCCTGAAAACTGGCCTGAATTGGCTGCGCCGGAACTTCCCGCCCTGTCCGCTGCCTGGCGAAAGTACTCGAAAAAGCTTCGTGATTCTGACTCGTTGAAACATTTCAACGACAAACTAAGACGGGAATGGGCAATTGAAACGGGAATTATCGAGAACCTCTATTTAATAGATCGCGGCGTCACGCAAACACTTATTGAGAAAGGAATCGAGGCCAGCCTGATTCCCTACGGCAGCACCGATAAACCTGTAGAGCGCATCCTCCCGATCCTCAAAGATCAGGAAGAGGTTGTCGAATGGCTATTCGATTTCGTCTTTGGCGAACAACGGCGTGAACTTTCGACCTCCTACATCAAACAACTCCATCAAGCTTTCACGCGCCATCAAGATACGACCACAGCGGTTGACGGATGAAGGTGTTCACGAATACTGCCCGCCGGAACAGGTGGCCTCCGAAATGGATCGTTTGATCGCCATGCATCTGGAGCATCGACAAATAGGCGTACCGCCGGAAATCGAGGCCGCATGGCTGCATCATCGCTTTGCGCAAATTCATCCGTTCCAGGATGGCAATGGTCGTGTAGCGCGGGCGCTGGCCTCTATAGTGTTTTTGCGAGCAGACGGGTTTCCGCTCGTAGTGAATCGCGATGATCGAGTTGAGTATATCGAAAGCCTGGAACAAGCCGATCAAGGTGATTTAGGGCCTTTGGTGAATCTGTTTGCGAGAATTCAGAAGAAGGCTTTCAATCAAGCATTGAGCTTATCGGAGCAGGTCATCCTCACTGGCGACCCACTGCAACAAATCATCGCCGCGGCGACTGAACGCTTGAAAGATAGAAAAAGGATTTCTTCCGAGCAAATTACGCTCTCACATCATCTCGAAGAGTTCGCAAAGCAGAAGCTCTCCGATCAGGCGGCAAGGCTGAGCGAGGCATTGAGATCGGTAGATCCGACCTATAGCGCGGGTGTTACTCGCAATAATGAGTCTAATGCCTCCGCCTGGGAAGTAGATGCTAGGAGAATCGCTCGTGAAATGGGCTATCAAGCGGATTCGGACACTTATCACGCTTGGCTCCAATTGGATATTTTCGAAGGACTCGGCTCGCAGATAGTAGTGTCGTTTCACCCAATGGGGGCAGAATTTCTTGGATTGATGGCGATTTCGGCCTGGATCAGACTGCCAACCTTGGCCCCACCGATTACGCCTCTCAGTAAAACTCCATTTCAATTTTCATTGCAGGATGTTGAGGCGCAAGTGATGCAACGGCTTGATAAATGGCTCGATGATGTTCTTCTTGTCGGCCTTGACCTTTGGAGAAAGCAATTATGATGGTGCCTGATAAGCAAACAACGGCGGACGAATCTCGCCTAGTCGGCGGCGTCGCCGTAGACGAGGAGCAGCAGATCGAACTCTCGCTGCGCCCGCAAGTCCTGCGCGAATACATCGGCCAGAAGAAGGTCAAGGACAACCTGAGCATCTTCATCAAAGCGGCCCGCGCGCGCGGCGAAGCGTTGGATCACGTGTTGCTCAATGGCCCCCCTGGGTTGGGCAAATGCATAACGGCGGACAGTTGGATTTTAACTGATCATGGACTTGTTCCTTTCCACAGCCTGCTCCCTGATTCGATGCCTGCTGACAACAGTCAACCACTTGAGATCGGGGTATATGGCCTCAACGGATTGGAAATCACGTCGCACGTCTACGCGAATGGCCTCAGTCCAACGCGGCGAATTCTAACCGAATCAGGTTTCGAGATTGAAGGAACACCAAACCACCCTGTGCTTGTAGCAACACCCGCTGGCCCACAATGGAAACGGATTGGGGAGTTATCAACTTATGAATACGTGGCCATTGCGCGTGGGACTGATCTCTGGGGACAGGCCCAGTCCACCAGTTGGATATCTAATCGTCCAAATGAGATTCGCAAGCGAAGCGAAGAACGTGTGCGGCGTCTGCATCAGGAATTATCCCAGTCGCTCGGACGTCCTCCAGCAGCAATTGAGTTGCGTCATGCGGCTTCACATGGACTTTCAAGGAATACCCACTTGCAACCTATCGCACAGCGTCTCGGATTGCCTCTATCAGATGGACGACTTGTCACTACTGTCTCCAATCCCTGGACGCTGGTTACCGAGCCATCAAGTAAGGAAACAGTTACCATCACGCTGGATGCGGATTTAGCTTATTTTCTAGGTGTTCTAGTAGGCGATGGACATTTTGAACGCGCGTCGAATTATCCTGCGTTCGTTATCACTTGTGGTGAAACTGAAATGGCGGAGGAATTGCAGCGCGTCAGTCTCAAACATTTCGGTTATGCTCCGTCATTACGACAATATGGCAAACAAACTCCCAGGATTCTTTTCAGCCAGAATTGTGGAAAGGTAATGCTTGCTTTCGGAGCGAAGGCGGGAACGGCCTCTTACAAGGTTGTGCCTGCTGCTGTATTGTCGGGTACGCGAGAAATCTCTATTGGTTTCCTGCAAGGCCTGTTTGACGCGGATGGCAATGTCTGGCCGGACGGGTACGTGGAATTCGGTACCCGATCAAAAACTCTCTGCCACCAGGCGCAACTGATGCTGGCAAACCTTGGCATAATTGCGCGACGGAAAAAACAATCAATAGATGGCGCTGATTTCTGGAAACTATTTATCGGCGGCGAGGATGCGCAACGCTTCCACGAAACCGTCGGTTTTCGACTGTCGCGCAAGCGACTCCGAGCCTCCGGCCTAAATAATAGGGCGCGTGGTTGGAGCCGCAGCGAGATGGCTCCACACACAAATGGCTTGCTACACGCATTGCTTAAAAAATCACAGCCGCATTCGCATGCCGTGCATAAATATTTCGATCACGTCAAACGCGGCGACCGAACACCGACGCGACGCCAGATCACGCGCTACCTGTCGCTCCTACCGGAAACAGTTCGACAAGAACCGGAATGGTTGATTCTTCAATCGCTAACCAATCCATCAATCCACTGGGACCCTGTCGTCAGTGTTACGGAATCAACCGCCGAGACATTCGACTTCGTTGTGCCCGGCACACACTCTTTTGTCGCCAATGGTTTCTTTAATCACAACACTACGCTTGCCGGAATTGTCGCCCGCGAGATGGGCGCGAAGATCAAAGCTACGGCCGGGCCTGTGATCGAAAAGGCGGGCGATCTGGCCGCGTTGCTCACTAATCTTGAAGAAGGCGACGTGCTCTTCATCGACGAGATTCATCGCCTTCATCCGGCGATTGAAGAGATTCTCTATCCCGCGATGGAGGATTTCGAGCTTGATCTGATGATCGGGCAGGGGCCGTCGGCGCGTTCGGTGAAACTCGAGCTGCCCAGATTCACGCTGGTCGGGGCGACGACGCGGCCCGGATTGATCACCGCGCCGCTGCGCGGGCGCTTCGGCATAAACTTCCATCTCGACTTCTACCCGGCCGAGGATTTACAGATCATCGTCGAGCGTTCGGCCTCGATCCTCAACGCCAAGATCGACGACAGCGGCGCGCGGGCCATCGCCGCGCGGTCGCGCGGCACGCCCCGCATCGCCAACCGGTTGCTGCGCCGCGTCAGGGATTACGCCGAAGTCGAATACGACGGACGCATCACCGTCGAAGTGGCCACCGACGCGCTCAACCGGATGGAGGTCGACCGCTACGGCCTGGACGAAGTCGACCGCAAATTGCTGACGACGATCATTGAAAAGTTCAACGGCGGCCCGGTCGGCGTCGGCACGATCTCGGCGGCGATCAGCGAGGAGAAAGAGGCGATCGAAGAAATTTACGAGCCTTACCTGATTCAGATCGGCTTTTTGAACCGCACGCCGCGTGGGCGCGTCGTGACTCCGGCGGCTTATCAGCACCTGGGATTGATTTCGGCCGAGCGACGAAATTCTTTGCAAACGGATCTGTTTCAGTAATAAATAGGACCCATAGGACCTATAGGTCCTATGGGTCCTATAAGTCCTATATGCTCATTTCCGAATTCGATTATGAGTTGCCCGATGAGTTGATCGCGCAGGAGCCTATGGCAGAGCGCGATCGTTCGCGCATGCTCGTGGTCGATCGCGCGAATCGATCCTGGCGCGACAGTTCATTCGCCGAGTTTCCGACATTTCTGAACGCGGGAGACGTCGTTGTATTAAACAACACCCGAGTCTTCCCCGCGCGCCTTGTCGGGCATAGGGTCGTGAATGGGCGTCGAGGCGCGCTGGTCGAGGCGCTTCTGGTACGGCGGATTGAAAGTGGCGCCAATGAGTGGGAAGTCCTGGCGAAGCCCGGCCGTTCATTGAAAGTCGGCGCGGAACTTGAGTTCGGCGCCGGCGCGTTGCGCGGCGTCGTCACCGTAATTGTGGAAGAGGGCCGCCGACACGTCCGTTTTGAGGGCGACGGCGATTTCGACCGGATCGTTGACGAGATCGGCAATACGCCGCTGCCACCATACATTAAACGCGAACGCAGCGAAGAACGCAGATTGGACGAGCCTCGCTATCAGACCGTCTTCGCGCGCGAGCGTGGGGCGATTGCGGCGCCGACCGCCGGATTGCATTTCACCTCGCGAACCTTCGACGAATTGCGCGCTCGTGGCGTGAAGCCCGTTGAGATCACGCATCACGTCGGCTATGCGACCTTCCAACCCATCCGCGTCGAGGAGGTCGAAAAGCACGCCATAGCGCCGGAGAGTTACGAAATATCCGATGAGGCCGCCGAAGCGATCAACCGGGCCAAACTCTCCGGCGCGCGCGTCGTGGCTGTCGGCACAACGACCACGCGCGCGCTGGAAAGCGCGGCCGATCCTGGTGGCCGCGTCCGCCCCGGACGCGGCGGCACAGAACTTTTCATTTATCCCGGCTACAGGTTTCGCGCCGCGGACGCGCTCCTGACAAACTTCCACTTGCCCCAATCTTCATTGCTAATGCTGGTCTCCGCTTTCGCTGAGCGCGACCTGATCTTGAACGCATATCGGCATGCAGTCGCTCAAAAGTATCGTTTCTACAGCTACGGCGATTGCATGCTAATAATTTAGTGGGCAGTGGATAGTGGATAGTGGGCAGCGGTTGGCGCGCGGCCACTGCCCACTATCCACTACCCACTGCCCACTACTGTTCTTATGCAAGTCATAAACTACAAATCCAAAGTCTTCAAAGGCTCGCTGCGCCAGTTGTTATTATCGGATTTGAACGAGTTGTGGCAATTGGATATGCGCTGTTTTGTCGACGGCGAGGCTTACGAGCGCGAGACGTTTCGCTACCTGCTCTCGAATCCAGACGCGATCGCGCGCCAGATCAGGTCGGAATATGACGAGATGAGCGCATTCGCCATCGGGATCATTGAAGAAGACGGAATCGGACATATCACGACTGTCGGAGTCGCGCCTGAATATCGCCGCCGTGGTTTGGCGAGATTGATATTGCAAGAGATCGAACGAAGCTTCATTGCCCGAGGAGTGACAACCGTGCGATTGGAAGTTCGAACCCGGAACGATGCGGCGCAGAAACTATATGAACATCTTGGCTACGCCACGGTGCAACGCATGAGCCAGTATTATTCAAACGGTGACGACGGATATTTGATGGTTAAGTCATTGCAAAAATTCGATTAAGCGCTCAGGCCTATTTCTGGGAATGAAGAACGCCTTGAACGAGATTAGCAAATCCCGCCGACTTCTAATATAATAAACATTAGAACAACAAATGCTTTATTTTCAACCCCTTATATAGATCCAGCCTGAGATTCAGGCAGAACTTTGCAGCCTTTTTACCGAAAAACCCGAATAAAATCCACGTGAAAAATTGACACGCCGCTGCTAATCGGTTATAAAAACACCACTTAGCGACACGTAGGCGGTGCGCCCACAACGTCAATCCTCTTCAATAGAAGGAAATCGTTATGAGGGAAACACTCTCCAAAGGTCAGAAAGGCAAAGTGAAAAATAAAGTTGCAGCGGCCAGAGCCAGCTCGAAGCCTGTCTCGAAAAAGAAGAAAGAGTTGAAGAAGAAGCCTGCCTCTTCCCACACAGCGTCCGGGTCGAAACAGCATAAGATTTCAACCGCGAAAGTCGCTAGAGTCGCTAGAAAAGTCGCGAAGAATGTCAGAGTCAAAAAAGCTGTGAAGAAGACCCCGAAGGCCTCGTTGAGAAGACCAGCGCCCAAAGCGACGGCTAGACCGGCCAAGACCCAGAAGAAGATCGTTGCAAAGACCCAGAAAAAGATCGTTGCAAAGACCCAGAAAAAGATCGTTGCAAAGAAGCGGGTTAAAGCCAAAACTTTGCGCAGATTGCCAATAATCATTAGCAAGGCTCCCCCGCCGCCCGAACCGCCGCGCCGTCAGGTTACATCAGGCGCGCTGCGCGCTTTCGAACAGGCGGTCAAGGTCTTCAATCGCCGCCAGTTTGAAGACGCAAAGGCGATGTTCGAGACCGTCCAGTTAAAATACCCGGGCGACCTTGAGATCGTAGCCCGCGCGCAGATGTACATTCAGGTTTGCAAGCAGAAGTTGGAGCAAGAGACCAAGTCGGCCGCGCCACGTAACGCCGAAGAGTTATACGATCACGGCGTGTTCGCCTTGAACATTGGCGATTGCACCCAGGCGCGGTCCTTTTTCGAGAAGGCGCTGCGCTTGCATCCTGACGCGCCGCACCTGCTCTACTCGCTGGCGGCCACCCACGCCCAGACCGGCGCGCACGAGGAGGCGCTCAATTACCTGAAGCGCTCGATTCAGATTCAACCCAGATTCCGGGCTCAGGCGTACAACGACGCCGACTTCTCAGGGCTGCGCGACAACAGACAGTTTCTGGAACTGATCGGCTTGACCTCGCCCTTTGATTTGCTCGAATCAAAGAGATAAATGGCAATGGGACTTATAGGACTTATGGGACTTTTAGCACGTGCTATAAGTCCCATAAGTCCTATAGTCCTATGAGATTTTTGACCTCGGTCCTGATCGCGGGTAACAACAGATAAAGCGCCTCGCCAGGACATTCTGTGGCCTTAGGCCCGTCGCGATGGCCTGAGATCGTATTCAAAATGAGTTGCGAAGCCTCGTGCAGCGATCTCCCCTCCGGGTCGAGACCGCGCTGATCGCATTTCCAGGCGAGGATTTCCTTCAAACTGCTCACCGCATCATTCGCCGGCGCCGCGTTGGTGAAGTCGCCGAGCAGCGCCACTGCCATCGTCCCGGCGTTGACGCCGCTGAAATGCGCCCCGATGACGTCGTCGCCCCCCGAACGCCCTTCGTAGATCACTCCATTCGGGTCAATCAAGTAGTTGTAGCCGATGTCGGCCCATTCCCGCTCAAAGACATGAAAGTTCCAGATGCTGCGCACGAGCGCCGGCCAATCGCTGTCCGGCGCTTCGACGCCCATCGCCGTGTGATGAACTATCAGGTGCGTGACCGTGGTGTGTCCCAGGCTTCCATGGGTAGTGGTCTGCTCATCGGGACATCCCCATTCGGTTCGCGTCACGACCGGCGGCTTCGAATATTTCGTCTGATTCTCTTTGCTCATCTTCTATTGATGCTCGCGGACTAAATCATGCCACGCAAGATCGGTATAGTACCGATCTTGCGTGGCATGATTTAGTTGGTTATAACACGGATGTCCAACACCACTTCAAGGAGCAAAGATCAATGGCGGAAAATCAAGGACTCAAAGTCGGCGACAAAGCCCCGGCCTTCAGCTTGAAAAACACCGAAGGCAAAACGGTCAAGCTGTCCGATTTCAAAGGCAAAAAACTCGCGCTCTATTTTTACCCGAAAGACATGACGCCGGGCTGCACGAAAGAGGCCTGCGGCTTCCGCGACGATTACGCGGAGTTGAAGAAACGCGGCGTCGAGGTCGTGGGCGTCAGCGCCGACGATCAGACCTCGCATCAGAAGTTCACCGAAAAATATTCGCTGCAGTTCACGCTACTCTCAGACACCGATCATTCGGTGATGGAAAAATACGGCGCCTGGGGCGAGAAGAATATGTACGGCAAGAAAATTATGGGAGTGTTGCGAAGCACCTTCATCATTGATGAAGAAGGCCGCGTGTCCCACATTTTCAGGAAGGTGAAGACCGACACGCACAGTCAGGATGTTTTGGATGTACTTGATCGAATGTGAGACGTTGATCGCCCGTTTCGGCCACTAAGACCAACCAGACAGAAAAATGTAGGAGAGAAAAATAAGAGATGCCATTTTCCTCTCCTACATTTTTCTGTCTGGTGGCCGAGAGGCATGTGGACGACTTGAACTCAGATTTTATACTTCCGCATCAAGAAGAATCCGTAGACCTCCGCCGCCAGCGCCAACACCCCGCGCGCCAGCATCAACGGCCCCAGCGACAGGTACTGCAGCATCAAGCCCGCGATCACGGGGAAGGCCAGGTCGGAAGCGTCCACGCCGCCTTCGAGGATTCCCATCGTCTTGCTGCGCTTGGCCAGGTTGAAGCTCGACACTTTGGCCGCAATGGCGCCCCAGGTGGGTTTGAACGCGGCTTTGCCCATTTCATCAACTCCCCGCGCAACGCCCATCATCAATCCCAACAGCGCCGTGCCCGCGAACCACGGCGTGATCCAGAACAACGCCGACGTCAGCAGATTCGCCACCGAGCGCAGCGCGATCACCTTGCCAGCGCCGATGCGGTCGGCCAGCCATCCGAAGAAAGGGCCGAACAGAAGCGGCGTCACGGTCTCGGCCAGAATCTTGATCCAGCCCAGCGCGCCAGTCGTCACTTCCAGCTTGACTGCCAGGATGGTGAAGAACTCGCCGGTAACCATATAAGCCGGGGCGGTCAGCGCCATTCCGAGCAGCGAAAACGCCCAGACGTTCGGCTGCTGGCTCGGCGCATCCAGAAGGCCCGTCGGCGCGCTCGATTTCTCCTTCTTGTCTTTCTTCTTCTCTTTCTTTTTCTCCTTAATGAAGAATTGGACGAGGATGAGCGAGCATAATGAGAAGACTGTCGATACCAGGAAGATAGTAACCAGCGCCTGCCTGAGCGGCGCCTGGTCAACCACTTTCGGCAGGTCTTCGATAGGCACGGCGCTCAATTGCGTTTCGCGCCGTTCTACGCGGATAACCTTGCCGGCTTTGGGATCTGATTCTTTGCCGGGCAGCGCGGCGCCGATCTGAACTTCATTAGGCGATTTGACGATCTCTTCGACGTTCGCGCCTGAACGGTTAGTCTTGTCGAGCACGGCGACGTTTATATTTACCGTCCGCAATCCGGCGTAAAGAGTGATGAGGAGCGTCAGCACGAAGGCCGCCACCGCCTCGCCGATCCCTCCGGAAGTCGATTTCGTGGTCGTGTACCACGAATAGGCCTGCGCGATGTTCTTTTCGTCGGTGTGGTCGGCGATCATCGCCGAAGCCGACGGGCCTTTGGCCGAATCGGCGATGCCGCGAACCACGCTGATGACAAATAGCAGTGGCAGCGTGGCCATGGCGTAAAGCAGGCTGACCACTGTGCGGATGCTCAGCGAGACGATGAAGACTTTCTTCTTTCCGTATTTATCGGCGAGCGAGCCGAAGACCGGGCGCAGCAGCAATGGCACGATGTTTTGTATCAATACCAGCCCCATTACCGAAGTAATGTTCAGGCCGAAGACCAGCAGCGCGTAAAGCGGCACGGCGGTCTTGATCATCCCGCTCGAAATGCGCGACAGGAACGCCTCGGCCATCAGCGCAAGCACCACGGCGTTGAACGCGCCCCGCCCCTTCTCTTGGACTTCCGGGACGACCACGGGCAGAGCCGCTCCGCCGGGAACCGCCGCCGGCGCGACGATGACCGGCGGCGGCGGCAACATTCTCGTGGCCTTTGCGACCAGTTTGCCTACGACGCCGGCGCGCGCGCCCGAAACGGCCTGCAATTCTTCGGCGAGTTGCAACGCCGACGGCTGGCGTCTTTCAGGCTCCTTCGCCAGCGCGCGGCTGACCACGGCCGCCACGCCTTCGTCGAGATCATCGCGTCCGAATTCGGTGATGTCGGGCGGCGGAGATGTCAACTGCATCGTCACAAGCTCGCCCAGGTCGTCCGAATTGAAGGGCGTCGTTCCGGCCAGCAACTCGAACAGGATAACTCCGAGCGAATAGACGTCGGACCGCGCGTCGAGCCGCCGGCTGGACAACTGCTCCGGCGAAGCGTATTGCGGCGAGCCGTAGACGCCGAACTGTCCGGTCAACGCTTTTCCCTGGCTAATTGTCTCGTCGACTTTGGCGAGTCCGTAGCCGCCGACTTTGATCAAATCTTTGCCGCCGGCGTCACGCTCTACGTAGATCGTTTCAGGCTTCAGGTCGCGCAGCACTATGCCGTTGAGGTGCGCCGTGTGAACCGCGCCGCAAATCTGATTGAAGATGTTGACGACCGCGGCGAAACTCAATCCGCGCTCCTGTTTCATCAGGTCGCGCAGCGTGCGCCCCGACAACAACTCCTCGACGATATAGGCCTGGCCTTCCGGCGAATATCCGAAGTCGAAGACCTGGACCGAATTCGGATGCTTGATGCGCGCGGCGACCTGAGCCTGGCGCCGGAAGCGCTCGACGGCGATCTCGTATTTAACCAGTTCAGGCCGCAAGACACGCACGGCCACATAATCGTTGAGCGCCAGCCGGCGCGCGCGGTAAAGCGCGCCGTTCGAATCCTGCGACAGTTTCGCTTCGAGCGCGTAGCGGCCGTCGAACGCTGTGAGCGGCTCTTCCCGGGATGTTTCCGTGGGCGCGCCGGGCGATGAGAAGCGATAGGACGGCGCGTCGACTTTTGGGGAGGGCGGCGCGACTGCCTGAGGCGGCGGCAAGGGCGCGGAGCGAAAAATCATCTTCGTTCGCCCGACTTCGATCCGGTCGCCGTCGCGCAGGATGTGTCCCTGCTCGCCGACGCGCTGGTCGTTGACGAAGATTCCATTCAGGCTGCCCAGGTCCTTGATCAGCAGGCCGCCGCCGCTCGGCTCAATTGCCGCATGTTTGCGGCTGATGGCGCCGTCGGTGATGCGCAATTGATTGTCTTCCGCCTTGCCGATGGTGATCGCGCTCGCGGGCAATTCGAATTCGCGCTCCGACCCGTCAGAAGCCGTGATCAGCAGCTTAGCCCGCGCCGCCGATGGCGCCGATGGGAGAGGCGGCGTCGCGGGGTCACGGTCGACGAGCCGGCTTCCGTGCTGATCGCAGAAAACGTAGTTGGCCGGATATTCACGTGAGCAGGTAGGACAAATCTTCAATGTTTCTTTTTGCCTTTCTTGTTTCCGGCCTTCGCGCCTTTGGCCGGCGAACTTTCAGCCGCGCCTTTTGCGACAAGATTGTTTTTGGCGACCGCCGACGCCAGCGCCCGGTCGATGTCAGACAAGCGGTAGACGGCGAGACGGTAGTTGCATTGATCGGCGATGGCTATGTAAGCCTCGCCGCTCTCTTTGTCGGTATAACTGGCGATCGAATCGGGCGAGCAGAAATAACCGGGCGGGTTGGCCTGCCCCGGGATGATCGAGCCGTCTTTGACCTGCTGTTGCAGCGCCTTGTTGTTCTTGTCTTCAAAATCGACCAGCGGCGCGTGGCCGAAGAATCCCTTATAACCGCCATTACGCGCCCCGCGAGTCGCGGCGAATCCGGCCAGGTCGGTGTTGAAAACTTTCGGGCCGCTCAGGTCGAAGACCTGAATATGCCCGGCGCTCTCGTCAACTGCGAAGAGGTGATTGCCGGCTATCGCCAGTCCTTCGACCGAGCCGGAGAAGACGCTCTGCCCGGCGGGTTTGCCCGCGGAGTCGGCGGTCGCGCCGATAATCTTGCCTTTGTACTTGCCGGTCTCCCAATCGAAGACCTGGATCACGGCGTCCTTTTCGCTGGCGATGAAGAGATTGCCGCCGGGTTCGTCAATCGCGACGCCTTCGCAACCATGAAGGTACGTGTCGCCGGTCGCGCGCGCCTTCTCGAACTTCCAACCAGGATCCGCCGATCCGTCGGCGTTGAACCGGCGCACGTCATTCAGGTGCGCGTCAACGGCGTAAATGCGGCCGCGCGAATCAATCGCAATGCCGCCGAGTTTGTCGAACCCCTGCTCGCCGAACCGCGTGCCCTTGAATTGATAATCGTACGGGCCGAACCCCTTGCCTTTCTCGACAGCCGTTCCCGGCTTGGCCGGGGCGAATGCGTAAGCCAGGTTGAGCGTTTGGTCGGTAATGAGCGCCATTCCGGTCGGCGCGATCGCAATGTCGACGATCTCGCCGCCGAAGACGCCGTGACCGAACTCGCTCAAATGCGCTTTGGTTTTGACGTCCCAGACCTGCACGCGGCGATTTTTCGCATCGGTGGCCAGCAGCAAGCCGTTCGGCGTGAAGGCCACGCCGTCGGGCTTGTCGAAATCGGCGGCGCCTTTGCCGGGGCGCCCGCTGCCCAGAATGGCGTAAGGCTCGACTTCGATGCGCCACGCGGCTCGCGCCGGGTCTTCTTTCGCGGCGGGTTCTGACTGCGCCGGTTGCCGCTCCTGATTCGTATCTTTGGCCGGAGCGGCTTCCGGGTTGGCTGTGGACGGCGAATTGCCGGCCTTCTTTTTCTTTTGCGGCGCCGCGCTCAACGAGAAGATGAGAAAAGACGACATCGCAAGGACTGCGAGAATCGTAAGGGGTTTCGATCTCATAAGGGAGCCTCCGTGCCCGCATCACCGAAAGAGCGCGATACCGCGCGAAGAGAGTGCGGAACGAATGGAAATAGTGGATTGTTAAGGGTCAAAGTTCGACGATGGCCTGTAAAGGCACGAGCTTGAAATTCTGGTTGCCCTTGTCGTTGAAACCGTCCTGAACGACGAAGACGCCATGCGGGAAGGCCGGACCCAAATTCATGGTCGTCACGTCAATGCCGTCAGTTTCTTCACAGCCGTCAACGCCTTCGCCATTGCCGACGCGGAAATTCTTGACGAATTCGTTATTGCCCTCGCGGCGGTAGACCACGTACGAATGGCTGCCCTGGCTGGAGACCATCAAATAGCCCGCGCCGTCCTCGCCGTAAGCGATGGCAAGTCCCTCGACGTGGGCGAAGAGGCGGCCGTCGCCGACCTTGGCGACCTGCGTGCGGCCCGATCCGGCCTCAGGCTCGGCGCCGAATTTCCAGATTCCGACGGCCTCCTCGGAGACATAGAAATGGCCCAACTCGTCATCGGCCACGCAGCCTTCGACCACCGAGCCGAGTTTGATGTTGCGGACCTTCTTCGCGTCGACCTTGCCGTTGCTGTCGAACAATTCCCACTGCTCGACAGCGCCCGATTTGCTGGTCCCGAAATAGTAAAACTTGCCGGTCTTGACGCTCCTATACATGCACATGCCATAAACAATGACGCCGTGTTTGATCTTGCGCGCCGCGACGTTTTCGAGCGTCCGCGTTTTCGGGTTGATTTTGTAGACGGCGATTGAATTGTCCTTACGGTTGCTGGCAGCGACGATGGTCACAATCCGGCCGCCGAGTTTGAACCCGTCGCGCAGATCGACGTTATCCATCTGTCCGTCGGGCAGGTATTGAATCTGTTTGCCGCTCAGGTCGTAAACGGCCAGTCCGCCCCGTTTGTCCGTGCCGATAATCGTGCTCTGCGCAGGGTCGGCGGGATTGACCCAGATGGCTGGGTCGTCGGCGGCGTCGCCGCCATTGGGGACCGGGTCGGTCTCGACCGTCGCCGTGACCGTTTCCAGCGAAGCGGCGGCGGCCAGGGCGGCCGGCGTCACGACCGGCGCCGGCGCTTCGGCGCTCTCGGCGCCGGACTTCGACTTACCCTTCTTCTTCGCTTTGTCTTTCTTTTTTCCCGCCTGGTCGTCAGATTTGTCAGCGGGCGCGCCCGAATTGACGAGTTGCGCCGAGGCCGCTCGCATGGTCAGGGCGGAAGCCAGAATTGCGACGACCAGTGTTGACGCCAAGCCCTTGATAGATTTCGATCCCAGACTCGAATTCATAAGTTAATGTCGTTCCTCCTAAAATTTTCCAGCCCGCGCGCCGGCAGGTTTCGAAGTTTCGGTCAATTCAGGACAACGAGCAAGAGGGTATAAAAACCAGTTCCTCAGATGAAAATCAGATCGCCGGGTTTGCCGAACTATTCGGCATTTTCGAGGATGAACTGCGAGATGCGGTCTCCTCCTTGCGGCACGCCTTTGTAACCGGGGAAGCAGTTGACCTCGATCACCGAAAACCCTTTCGGGGTTTTGACCAGATCGACGCCGTAAAGCCGCAGGCCGAAGACCTCGCCGCAGCGCCGCACCAGATCTGCAAGTTCAGGGTCTTCGCCTACCGGGGTTCCCAGCTTCTCCTCTTTGGTCTTGGCGGGGAAGACGCGTTTGATCGCGTGGACGTAATCGCCGATTGCGTAGGCTTTATAATCGAACGGCTCGTGCTCTTCGAACTCCTGCGCGAAGATCAAACGCTCGCCCAACGCCGTTCCGTCTTCGCCTCCGCCGTCGTCGTCAGCCTCCGTCTCCGCGCCGGCCCGCCGTTCGACCAGGTCGTCGAACTGCGCTTCGTTCATGCAGACTTCGATACCTTGCCCGCGACGCCCGCGCCATGGTTTGACGACGACCGGCGTCTCGCGCACGACGGGGCGCAGCGTCTCGATCGAATCGGTGATGAAAGTCCGCGGCGTCGGGACGCCCGCCTGCAAAAGCATCGTGGCGGTCAGTACCTTGTCACGCACCTTCATCGTCGCCGGATATTCGTTGAGCAACTTCGCGCCGCGGTAATGGGCCGCCGCCGCCAGGCTCTCGGCAAGCGGCGAATGCGATTTGAACAGATAGAGGTCGTAATCGAACTTGAAATTTTGCAGGTCGACCAGCCCGCTGCGCTCGGTGACCACCTCGACGTCGGCGCCGCTCGCCTGCAAGCCGTTCAGGACGTCGTAGGTCACCGAATTCTTGCTGCGCGGAGGCTCCATCAAAAAACAGATTCGCATAAACACTCCTTGGAAAATTCCTCACGAGCGTCATGAATTAGGACTTATAGGACTTATAGGACCTATAGGTCCTATAAGTCCCATTCATGACGCTCCATCCCTGACCGATCTTGCGATCATCAACGCGTAAATTTCGGCGACCACCGCCAGGGCCACGCGCGCGCCTAGCATGACGCCCACGCCTTTAACGCTCCACAGAAATCCGCCGAGCAGCGGCCCAAGAGTCTCGCCCAATCCCTCGCCCAGACTCAAATAACTCATCGTGCGCGCGCGGCGGCGGCGGTCGAGGCTGGAAAACTGCGCCATCAACGCGCCCCACGCCGGGCGGAAGGCCGCTTTGCCCATCGCGTCAACCACACTGCCCGCCGCCAACCCGGCGAAGGTCGGGAAGAAGTAGAACATCGCGGACGAAAAGGTGTTGGCCGCGCCGCGCACCATCAGTACCAGCTTGCGGCTGACGTTGTCCGACAGCCATCCGAACGCCGGGCCGGAAACGATCGTGAGGAGCGGCGCGATCATGTAAATCAATCCCGCCTGAGCGGCGCTCAATTTGGCGTATTCCATGGCAAGCAACGGAAACAGGTTGCTGATCATCAACGCGGCGCTCGCGATCAGAAAGCCCAGAACCGCGACCGGAAAAAGCGCCGGCCCTTTGCCGTTAAGTTCTTCATCCGAAACTGGAGGCCCGTTCTCGTCGGCGCCGGCCTGATCTTCAGGCTCGCTCAAATATCTGGCGACTGCGAATAACGGCGCGAGCGACAGCGCGAACGCGATGAGAAAGACCGCCGAATAATTTTCGACCGTCAGCGCCAGCAGAAAGCCGCCCAGCGCCTTGCCCATCGAACCGGCGGACATCTTGGCCGTCGTATACCACGCGAAGGCCGAAGCCACCGACTTCTTCTTCGCGTTCTCGGCGATCAGCGCGCTGACCGACGGGTCACGCAGCGATTCGGTGAAGCCGTGGAAAAACCGGATCGCGTATACCTGCCACGGCGAAGCCGCGAAGGCCAACAACAGCGCGACCACGCTGCGCAGCGCTATCGCCACCGTCAGCGTCCGCTTCAGCCCCGCCCGATCCGCAACCCAGCCCATCAAAGGCTTGAACAACTGCTCGGCGATCAGGTTGAGCGAAAACAAAAACCCGGTCTGGGTCAGGCTCAACCCCAAACGCTTGTACGCGAAGATCGGCAGCGCAAAGCTGATGACGCCGAAACTCAGCCGCGACAAAAACCCCTCGGCCCAGATCACGAGGAGAGAAGGGGAGAGCGAGGGAGCGGGAGATGGAGGGAGCGGGAGAGCGGGAGAGCGGGAGAGCGGGAGAGCGGGAGAGCGGGAGATGTTTCTCGGCGCATCTACTTTCTCATTATCTTCGGCTCTCACTCTCCTTGTCTCCTAGTCTCCGATTCCCTCGCTCTCCCACTCTCCCGCTCCCCCGCTCTCTCACTCTCCCGCTCTCCCGCTCTCAAACAGGCGGCGTCAGCGTGACTTCGCCTCTGGCGTAATCGTCAATGTAATCGGCGATCAATCCGGCGGCGTTCGGCACGCCCTTGTAGCCGGGGAAGTAATTGACGTCCACCACGTATGGCCCGCGGTCGCTTTCGATGATGTCGAGGCCGTAAAGACCGAGGCCGCAGACCTCGCCGACGCGTTGTGAGATCTTGCGAATCTCGTCGGTGATCTCGCCGTGGCGTCCCGCGACCGAAAAGCTCGACTCCGAAAATTGCTTTCTTACGCCCTGGGCATGATCGCCGACGCAGTAAATCTTCAAATCCTCGCCCGGCCCCGGAATCGCTTCCTGAATGATCATCGGGGTCGCGGGCGGCGGAATTTTATCAATGTCTTCAGGCGTCTTGCACAAGTGTACGCCCGCGCCGCGATGGCCCATATGCGGTTTGATGATCAGCGGGTGTTTTTCCAGCAGCGATTTCGCCATGCTCAGATCGCCCGTCACCCAACTGTCGGGCGCGGGGATTCCGGCCTGGCGCAGCAGCTTCGAGGTGATGATCTTGCTCTGAATCAGCGAGCACGATTGATAGGGGTTCAGCATGTTCGCGCCCTGCGTGAAAAGGACGCCTGCGAGCGCCAGCGAAAGCTCCGTGTGCGATTTCAGCAGGTAGATATCGGCTTCGATTTTCGCCAGGTCGGGGCGCTGAATGACCTCTTCGGCGATGTCTTCGGTGACGGTGTATCCGCGCCCGCGCAGGATTTCATAACATTCGACCAGCACTGGGCTGGGCACGGGGGGGACGCGGCGGACAATCATAAAGTGCAGCTTCATTTTTTCACCTCTTCGTTCGGTTTATAGAGCGTTGCATTGAAAAAATATCCCAGACGACGCGTCAATCGATCAGCGCCGCGAGCGGTGGCGAGCGTGGCTCGCGGCAATGGGCTTGTTGGATGAGGCGCCGCGGTACTGATCAGGCGCAGGAGCCGAGGAGTGGGTAAGCGCAATCACTTGGCTTCCTCTTCCATAATATGCCCGGCCAACAACCCCGCCGCGTTCGGCACGCCCTTGAATCCCGGAAATGTGTTGATGTCCACGACGTAAGGCTTGCCGCCGCTCGTGATCAGATCAACGCCGTACAACCCGACTCCGAACGCGCGCCCGCAGCCCAGCGCGACCTCGCGCATCTCGTCAGGAACGTCAAAAGGCTCGCCCAATTTGTCTTCCAGGGTCTTCGGCGGCCACACGCGGCGCACGCCGAAGACGCGGTCGCCGATGACGTAGAGTTTGTGGTCGCGCCCGTCCGGCTGGTAATAACGCTGCGCGAAGATCACGCCGTCTTCAGTGATTACGGTCGCCAGTTCGTCTTCGGTTTTGACGATCTGAACTCCGCGGCCTTGCGAGGCTGCCCAGAAGGGTTTGACCACGATCGGTCCTTCTTTCAACAGACCGGCCAGTTGTTCAGGCTTCGACGCGAACCAGGTTTCAGGCAATGGGACGTCGGCCGATTGCAGCATTTTTGTCGAGACGATCTTGTCGCGCATGGCGACGACGGTCGGGTAGGGATTGATGATCTTAGCCCCGGTCGCATGCAATACGCCGGCGAGACTCAGCGCGGTTTCGGTCCCCGATTTCAGTAAATAGAGGTCGCAATCCGCCTCGACCCGCGCGACATCGAGGCGGGAGTCTTCGGGATAGATGGCTTCGACCTCGACTCCGCGCGACCGGAGCAGTTCCGCGGCCTCTTGCATTACCGAGCCGGCCTTATGCGCCTTTTCGCGCTTCGTGATTACGCCAATCTTCATCGCGTCGCCCTTCGCGTAACGTAATCGGCCAGCCGCTCATTCGCGTCGGGCACGTTGGTGTAGTTGGGATAATCGTTGATCTCGATCACCAGGACTCCCTCCTCGGTTTCGATGCAATCTACGCCGAACAGGTCCAGGCCGAAGAGCCGCCCGCAGCGACGCCCCAGGTCGGTCAATTCGGGAGTGATCGGCGCCAATCCGTCTTTGGACGGGCCGCCGTCAATCCTGTCGTTGAACGGCGACGGCTTGCGCACGGCCCAGATTTCGTCGCCGATGCCGTAGAGCTTCAAGTCATAGCCGTCGGTTTGAAAATACCGCTGGGCCAGCGCGACCGGCTCGGGCCAATCGGTCGCGGCCATCTCTTCAGGCGAATTGACGACCAGCAGACCGCGCGAGTTGTCTCCGAAGATCGGCTTCAAAATGATCGGGTAAGAAGATCGCGGAATCTCCCGCGCAAGTTGTTCGACGCTTCCGAAGAATGTTTGCGGAATGGGAATGCCGGCCGAAGCGAAGGCGATGGACATATGCGCCTTGTTGTGGACCGAGGCGATGGCTTCGCGGCGGTTGATGGTCAGCGCCCCGCGCGTTTCGGCCCAGCCTAGCAGCGCGAGCAGCGCCCAACTCCGCCCTCGCCCGACGATCACGTCCAGCCCCTCGAACCAGCCGTCGTCGCCCATCACGTAAAAGGCTTTCTGCGGATCGATCATCGTGATCCGGTGGCCGAGCTCATTCAACTTCGCGCTCAATCCCATGGGCTGGCTCTGGGCCAGATAGCGCGCTTCGGCTAAAACTCCGATTTTGAGCGAATGTGGCATTGGTTTTTGTCCTTAATATCGATTGGCTTAACTCGACTGGCCGGAAATCAAGAACAGCAAGTTAGGGCGCGAGCAAAATTCCAACCGGGCCTTCCTGAGTGTCTCAAAATAGCGGGGCGATTATAACTTTGGCCGCAATTGGGTCAAGGGAAAATATTTGCCACAGCGCCCAAATTTGATTACGATACGCGCCCCCGTCTCAGTGACTCAGGACAGTATCTAATTTTCGGAACAACGTCCGGCAGTGTCCCAGATAATGCTATGAACGTTCGCGGAGAAATCCATCTCGCGGCGGCCAACGGCGAGTCCAGGGTCGTCCCCATTGAATCGCCACGCTTCACCATTGGGCGCGGGGCCGAGAACTCGCTCTGCGTCCAGTCGACGGTCGTGTCGCGTTCGCACGCCGAGTTGATCCGCGTCGGCGCCAATTACCTGCTGCGCGACCTGGGCTCGACCAACGGCAGTTTCGTCAACGGCGACCGCGTCACCGAGCGGATGCTCAACGACGGCGACACCCTGCGCTTCGGGTCGGGCGGGCCTGAGATGGTCTTCAGATTAATCGAGACCTCGAGTGGCGCGGCCTCGTCTCTGCCGCGACATGAAGAGGGCACGACCGACGATCTGATCCATTCGCTCAGCGGACAGTTGAGAATCCCGCCGACGGACGTCGCCGAAGAGGCCAATTTGCGACGCGTGCTGGCCGAGACCCATTTGAACAAGGGCGACTTCGATCGCGCGCTCGAAGTGATGGCGAAATACAACGACGCGACCAACGTCATTACGCTCCCACTTCCGTTTCGCGCCAGCGTCCTGCTCTGTCTGGGCCGCATCTATCTGGAGCGCAAACAACTCGAGCTGGCGATTGACGCGCTCGGGCGCAGTCTGAGCTTTTACAACCAGCTCCCCGAAGGCAAGGGCGACGACATGGGCATAGCCGGGGCGCAGGCTTCGCTCGGCCGGGCGATGCTCAACTCCGGCGATTTCTTAACGGCGCGCGACCATCTGCACCGCGCCCTGCTTCAGGCGCGGCGCGCCGGCAACGTCAAGCTGCGCGCCGAGGCCCACTACCTGCTCGGTAAAGTGGATTGGAAGGAAGGCGATTTCGAAGGCGCAAATTACAACTGGGGCCGCGCCGCGCGGCTGGCCGAAGAGACTTCGGACGCGATGCTGCGCGGACGCGTGCTGATGCAGCGGGCGTTGATCCTTTACACCGAAGGTAAGCTGAAAGAGGCCATTCCCGTCTATCAGGCCGCCATTCAGCAACTCGAATCCACGGGCAACGTCCGGTTGTCGCTCAAAGCCTACAGCAGCCTTTCGCGCGTGTGGACCCGGTTGGGGTCGTGGTCGATGACCGCGAAGCTCATGGAAGACCGGCTGCGACTCGCCCGCGAATACAGACTCGCAAAGGCCGAGGCCGTGGCGTTGACCGACCTGGCCGAATTGAAACTGTTGCAGGGCGACCTGCCCGCGGCGGAGCAGGCCATCGAGGAATCGCTCAGTCGTCATGGCCAGACCGTCTACGCGAGGACACAGCGAATCCTCGGCCGCATTCTGCTCGCGCGCAGGCGATGCGCCGAGGCGATCGAGGCGCTGGAAAAAGGCCTGGCCGCGGCCCGCGCCAGCCGGGCGATCGAGGAGCAGGCGCTCATCGGCTTCGAACTGGCGCAGTCGCTCGCCGAAGACGGCGACCTGGCGAAGGCCAGGGAACAGCTCGAGGCGGCGGAAGCTACGACCCCGCTCGACCCGGCGTTGAATCTGATGGCCCGCGCGCTTTACACGCGGGGCTTTATTCACGCCAGGGCGCAGGAGCCGAACGAAGCCAACCGCTGCATGGGGCAGAGCCTCTCGATCTTTCAAACCATCGGCGACCCTTACCGCACGGCCCTCTGCCACGAGGCCACCGGCGTATTGCGCATGTCCCAACTCCGCCACGAATCCGCCCGCGCCCATCTGGAGGAGGCCCGCGGCGCGTTCGCCAGACTCGGCTCGATGATCGAATTGAATCGCGTCGAGGCGCGCCTGGGGGAAGGCGCCCTCTCCGGCGTACAGGCGGCTATGACCACGCTGCTGCCCGCCGCCATGAACGGCACGGCCCGACTGTCGCTGGAACACCAGACTCTTATTATGGCGATGCCCGCAATGCCAAAAATCCTGGTCGGCGTAGCCAACGAAGACCTGGCGAATTTGCTCCAGCGCGGACTGGAAGTCGAAAACTACCTCGTGGACCGCGCGCAGGACGGACGCGACGCGTTACAACGCGCCATGGCCCGATCGTCCTCCTATCAGCTTCTGATTCTCGACGCGCTGCTAGAACACAAATCCGGCTTCGATATATGCCGCGAGATGCGCAAGAGCAAGCGCGAAACGCCAGTCATCCTCCTCGGCGGGCGTCAGGGCGTCGAAGACAAGATCGAAGCCCTACAGTCGGGCGCGGACGATTTTCTGAGTAAACGGAATTTGGTATTTGAAGAGTTGATGGCGAAGATTGACGCGTTGTTGAGATAAAAGCAGATGTCAGATGTCAGATGTCAGATGTCAGATGTTCGCACAAGTTCAATGTCTAACACTGACATCTGACATCTGACATCTGACATCTGGCATCTTGGAGTTTTATTCGTGCGAATCATTATCATTGGGGCAGGTCGTGTCGGACTGGGCGCTCTCGGCTCCACGCTGGCGATGCAGGGGCACGAGGTGGTCTTCGCCGCGCGACGGCCTGAGATCGTCAATTCGATCAATCTTCACGGCTATAACGTGGTAATAAAAGGATCGATCGAGGCGCGGATCGAAGTCCGCGGCGTGCGCGGGGTTATGATGGAGGGAGAGGATTTCGCGCGCGAAGTCGAACGCGCCGACCACATCTACACGTCAGTGCGCCCCGACAATCTGCCCGAAATTTCGGTCTCGCTGGCCGAAGCCATCCTGCATCGGATCAAATCGGGAGTGAAGCGCCCGCTGGACGTCTTCTGCTGCGAAAACCTGAAGAACGCTGGGTCGCAGCTCGAGCGGCTGATCTTCACCAATCTGCCGTTCCAGTTCGCGCAACAGGTTCAGGATTACGTCGGGTTTAACTCGGCGATCTCGGATCGAATCGTCTCGGGGCAGGAATTCGACGAGAGCGGTAGGATCGTCATCACCGCCGACGCGACTGGCGACGTGCTCTTCGACACGCTGCAGATCAAGGTCGATTTCGACGTTCTGCCGCCGCTCAAGGGGCTGGACAATTTTCCGGCCTGCATCGAAGAGAAGCTCTACATTCTCAATTGTGGTCACGCCGTCTGCGCCTACCTCGGCTACAAGCGCGGCTACAAATACATTCACGAGGCGATGGCCGATGAGGCGATCAACCGCGCGGTGGTCGGCGCCATGCTCGAAGCGCAGCGCGCATTGCAATGCAAACACGGGCGCGCGCTGCATTACGGCGGCATGATCAACGAGATTCTGGCCAGCTTCTCGAACGCCGCGCTGATGGACACGGTCGCGCGGGTCGGGCGCGACCCGGTGCGCAAACTGCAATCCGATGACCGCCTTGTCGGCCCCGCCAAACTGGCCTACCGCTACGGCGTCGAACCCACCTACTTGATCCAGGGCTGCGCCGCCGCGCTGTCGTTCGCCGAACACGGCGACTCGCAGGCCGCCGAGTTGCAGAAACTGGTCAGGGAACGCAGCGTGGAACATTCGCTCGACTTCGTTTCTCAACTGCGCCCCTGGAACCCGATCTCGAAGCTGATCCGCGACGAGGTACGATCCGCCGGTTCTTAGTAAAAGTGGGACAGACTTTAGTCTGTCCAGTAAGGCGGACTTTAGTCTGTCCGCCCATGAGTCATGCTACGGACAGACTAAAGTCTGTCCCACCGAACCTCCTCGGCCAGGTAAGCCTCGACGACGTCGCCGACTTTGTAGTCGCCGAAGCGTTCGAGCGTCAGGCCGCACTCGAAGCCTTGATGGACTTCGCTCGCGTCGTCTTTGAAGCGGCGCAGGCTGGCTATCCGGCTGTCGAAGACGACCACGCCGTCGCGGATCAGACGCGCGTTTGCCGCGCGCTTGATAGAGCCGCTCGTCACCATAGAGCCGGCCACCGGCCCGACTTTCGACACGCGAATCACATCGCGGATTTCGGCCTTGCCTATGACCGTCTCTCTGATAGTCGGGGCGAGCAAGCCGAGCATGGCGTTGCGAACCTCCTCCTCGACTTTGTAGATGATCGAGTGCAACCGGATGTCCACTTTTTCCTGTCTGGCCATCTCTTCGGCGCGCGCTTCGGGCCGAACGTTGAAGCCGATGATCACGGCCGCCTCTCCTTTCGCCGCGCTCGCCAGGAGCGCGTCCGATTCGGTGATCGCGCCGACGCCGGCACGGATCACGCGAACTTTAACCTTGTCCGTCGAGAGCCTTGTCAAAACCTCTTTGACGGCCTCGACCGAGCCTTGCGCGTCCGCCTTGAGGATGACCAGCAGTTCTTTGACCTCGCCGGCCGCCATCCGCTCATGCAATTGATCCAGGCCGCGCGCCGCCGTGCGCTGCAGGCTCGCGGCGCGCGCATTGGCCTGGCGGCGGTCTGAAATCTGATGCGCCTTCGCAACGTCGGCGACGACCTGGAACAAGTCGCCCGCCGCCGGGGCGCCTTCCAGACCGATCACTTCGACCGGCGTCGCCGGCGGAGCTTCTTCGACGCGCCGGCCTCGATCGTCGAAGAGCGCCCGGACCCTGCCGAAGTATTCGCCGGCGATGAACGGATCGCCGACGCGCAGCGTGCCGTTCTGGATCAGCGCCGTCGCCACCGGGCCTCGCCCGCGGTCGAGCCTCGCTTCGAGCACCGTGCCAGTCGCCTTGCGCTTAGGATTGGCTTTGAGGTCGAGGATGTCCGCCGTCAGCAGAACCATTTCGAGCAATCCGTCGACGTTCTGTCTCTTCTTCGCCGAGACCTCGACCATGGTCGTGTCGCCGCCCCAGCCGTCCCATAGCAATCCGCGGTCGGCCAACTCCTTCTTCACTCGCTCGGGGTTGGCCTCGGGCTTATCGATCTTGTTGATCGCGACGACGATCGGGACGTTGGCGGCCTTCGCGTGGTCAATCGCCTCGACTGTTTGCGGCATCACTCCGTCGTCTGCGGCGACCACCAGCACGACGACGTCGGTTACACGAGCGCCGCGCGCGCGCATCATCGTGAAGGCTTCGTGGCCGGGCGTGTCCAGAAAGACGACGCGGCGCGTCTCAGACGGGTTGTCGGGGTTCCGCGCTTCGACCGAATAGGCGCCGATTCGCTGCGTGATCCCGCCCGCCTCGCCTTCGGCCACGCGCGACTCCCGAATGGCGTCGAGCAGACTGGTCTTGCCGTGATCGACGTGCCCCATCACGGTCACTACGGGCGCCCGGCTCTCGGTGTCCTCCATCATTTCGGGCGCGACCTCGAATTCGGATTCGACGGTCAGATCTTCGAAGCTGCCGAAGGAGACCTCGTAGCCGAAGCGGCGCCCGACGTCGAGCGCGACGCGGGCTTCTAGTGGCTGATTGATCGTCGCCATCACCCCATGTTGTAGCAGCGACGCCACGACGTCTTTCGGTTTGATGTCGAGCCTCTCGGCGAATTCGCGCACCGTCGCGCCCTCCATCAGCCGCACTGGCCGCAACACGGCGGGAACCGCGCGCGCCGCCCTGGGAGCCGGAGGCGCCGACCGTTCCGCCGTGAACGCTCGGGCCTGCGGTCCGTCGTTGAATCTTTCGGCCTTCTTATGCGCGCCTTTGCCGTGGCGGCCGACGGGGCGCGCCGAGCGAGGCGGAATATAAGTTGTCCGCCGCGAACGCGCGGGCGTCTCGGTAGTCGGCGCCGCGACCTCGGCCGGCGGCGCGACGTGACTAGTCGAGCGCGGGGCCTGTGTCGAAGGCTGCGCGGGCGGTCGCGTAGACGGCGCGGGCCTCATTGGCGCCGGCTTCGGCGTGAGCTTGATGATTCGCGTCCGGCCCGCTGCGCCGGCCTGTGGCTCCGCCGCGGCTTCGGGCGCGCTGTGGGCGGGTTTCTGAACAGCTTGGTCTTCAGGCTTTCGCTCGGCCGCAGGCGCTTTAGGCGTCTCGACCGGCGTCGCGGCGGGCTTGTGGGTCTTCACCAATCGCGCCGCGCGATGCTCAGTGGCCGCCGGCTTCTTCGGGTAATAAAGTTCGCGGATCCGATCTGCGGTCTTCTCGTCCACCGAGCTCGAAGGCGAGTTGACCATCGCGCCTAGACGGCGCGCGTCCACGACGACCTGGCGGCTCTCCAGTCTCAGTTCTTTCGCTAGTTCGTAGAGTCTCACTCTTTTCATAGTTTACCTCCTCTCTCCTGTGGAAAATTCCTGGAGCGCCATCAAGCCCGTGAAACGGGCGGCAGCCATTGGCTGTCGCCCACTTCGTGGGCTCTGATCGCTTTGCCGCCGCTCTCCTGGGGCTTACGCCCCAGGCTTTATGCTGCCGCCTGCTCCGCAGGCTCAAAGCAAAGGTTTTAAAACGCAAAATATCAAACAACTTAGTTTACAGAGTACTTATGGGACTTATAGGACTTGTAGGTATTACAAGTCCTATAAGTCCCACAAGCCCTAATAAGACCTATGAGTCCCATTCATGATCTCATGCCGCCTTGGGTAATCTCCTGACTGACGCTCTTAATCTCGCTCCAGCCTCCGATTCGCCGGACTCAGGAATATTCATCGATTTGAGGAACTCGGCGTTGTTCTTGGTCTTGGCCATTCGCCCGATAATCATCTCCATCTGCTCGACGCCAGGCAGCGCGCTGAGCGCGCGGCGCAGCAGCCAGACGCGGCTCAGGTCATTTTTCGGAACGAGCAGTTCTTCTTTGCGCGTGCCGCTCTTCTGCAAGTCGATCGCAGGGAAGACGCGCTTGTCCGAGAGACGGCGGTCGAGATGGATTTCAAGATTACCCGTACCTTTGAATTCCTCGAAGATCACGTCGTCCATGCGGCTGCCGGTGTCGATCAGGGCCGTGGCGATGATCGTCAGGCTCCCGCCCTCTTCGATGTTGCGCGCCGCGCCGAAGAAACGCTTCGGGCGCTGCAGCGCGTTCGCGTCCACGCCGCCGGTCAGCGTCTTGCCCGAATGAGGCGCGACCGCGTTGTGGGCGCGCGCCAGTCGCGTGACCGAGTCGAGCAGGATCACCACGTCGCGCTTCTGCTCGACGAGCCGCTTGGCCTTCTCGATCGCCATCTCCGCCACCTGAACGTGGCGCGAGGCCGGCTCGTCGAAGGTCGAGAAGACCACCTCGCCTCTGACGCTGCGCTGCATGTCGGTGACCTCTTCGGGCCGCTCGTCTATGAGCAGCACGATCAGCGCGACCTCCGGGTGATTCTCCTTGATCGAATTGGCGATCGACTGCATGAGCATCGTCTTGCCGGTGCGCGGCGACGCCACGATCAACGCGCGCTGTCCCTTGCCGATCGGCGTGAAGAGGTCTACCACCCGTCCCGACAGGTTTTCGGAGGCGTTCTCCATCAACAATCGCTCCGTCGGGTAGAGCGGCGTCAGGTTATCGAAGATGACCCGTTCGCGCGCGGCCTCGGGCGCGTCAAAGTTGATGGCTTCGACCTTGACCAGCGAGAAATACTTCTCGCCGGCGCCGGGCAGACGAATCTGGCCCGAGACCGTGTCGCCGGTGCGCAGTTCGAACTTGCGAATCTGCGTCTGGCCGACGTAGACGTCGTCCGAGCTGGGCAAATAGTTGTGCTCCGGCGCGCGCAAGAAGCCGAAGCCTTCCGGCAGCGCTTCGAGCACGCCCTCGGAGAAGATCAAACCCGCTTTCTCAGTCTGCGCTTGCAGGACGCCGAATATCAGCTCCTGTTTGCGCATTTCGGTCGCGCCGGGAACGTCCATCTCGCGGGCGATCTGCGTCAGCTTCGTGGCGCTCATCTCTTTGAGCTGCGCAAAGTCGGAGGCGCGGGAGTTCCTCGATTCTTGCGGGTTCTGTGATTCTTCCGTTGAGTTCTGTGTCTTTCGCATATAAATACTTCATCCTCCATTCAACCCTCTCGGCGCGGCGCGCGCGCAATCGGCCTTTATAGAGACCGTAACGGATCACGAACTTTTATGGGTACTAATGGCTCGGCCCGCAAGGCGTCGCGACGGCGGATGATCGGGTGATAAATTTGGCCAATGTTTCTCGCTCTCAGTAGTGTGATTGCATGCGAGAGATGAATGGCTGTTTGTTCGAATGCTTAGATGTTCACACTCGCCATTAGTTGCTCAATGCCATTAGTTGTTCAATGAAGGCCGCCAAAAAGTTCTGCCACAAAGTTCTGGAAGAGGCGTTCGGTTAGGACCGGGCGGCGCCGATGAAACCGCGCGAACGCCATTTCTCTATTAGCTTTTAGCATCCTCCTTAGCTATACTTCGGCTGAGATTCTTCCAAATAATTACAGTAACCGAACAAACTGCGATCACGTCTGCATTGCTGGGGCGTAATCCTTACTCTTTTGTAAATCACTCTATAGTCACTGAAGTCTCTTAACCCAACGGAGGTAAGCTGATGAGCAGTTCAGATGAACGGAGCGACAAACCCGACCAGGGCGGGGTGTCGCGCCGAAACTTCCTCAAAGGCACAAGTCTGGCTCTCACCATTCCGCTCGTCGCGGGCGGCGAAAACGAAGTGAAAGCCGCCGGGGCCGATGTCCCTATACTCGGCCCGGGCAATGTCAACATCACACTCAACATCAACGGCGCCCCGAAGCAAGTGAGCGTCGAACCGCGCGTCACGTTGCTCGACGCGTTGCGCAACGACCTGGACATCACCGGCGCCAAACGCGTCTGCGACCGCGCCACATGCGGCGCCTGCACGATGATCGTGGACGGCAAGCCGGTTTATTCCTGCACGACGCTGGCCATCGAGGCGCAGGGCAAGAAGATTCGGACCGTCGAAGGACTCGAACAGAACGGCAAGCTCCATCCGGTCCAGCAGGCCTTCTGGGACAACGACGCGCAACAGTGCGGCTTCTGCACCCCCGGCTTCGTAATGGCCTGCACGGCGCTGCTCGAAAAGCATCCCGCGCCGACGCCGGAACAGGTCGAGATGGGCGTGGGCGGCAACCTCTGCCGCTGCGGCACATACGTCGGCGTCAAGGCCGCCATCGCGCAGGCTTCCGGACAGATGCGCCGAATGCGGAGGACGGGGCCGGCGAAATTGACGAGAGGAGGCAAGAGCAATGGCTGAGTACAAATGGCCCGAAGAAGGCAAACGCACTCACATCGGCAAGCGCATCTCGCGCATCGACGGACCGGACAAGGTCTCGGGCCGGGCGAAATACACTTTCGACATCAACCGCCCCGGAATGCTCTTCGGCAAGGTCGTGCGCTCGCCATACGCGCACGCCAAGATCGTCAGCATTGACACGAGCGTCGCCGAAAAGATGCCCGGCGTAAAAGCCGTCAAGATCATTCAAGAGCCTGGCAAGGAGATTCAGTGGGCGGGCGACGGGATCGTCACCGTCGTCGCCGAAACCGAAGGCCAGGCCGAAGACGCGGCCCGCGCCGTCAAAGTGCAGTATGAGAAGCTGCCGCATTTAGTCAGCGAGCAGAACTGGGACTCGATTCCTGAAGCCAATCGCCGCCCGCCGAGCCAGGGCGCCAATGGCGATTCTGACAAAGCTTTCAAAGAAGCCGACGTCGTATTCGAAGGCTCATACGGCAACGAAGTAATCACGCATTGCTGTCTGGAATCTCATGGTCTGGTCGCCGAGTGGGAAAACGACAACAACCTGCTGGTTCATCAATCAACACAATCCGTTTCCGCCAACGGCGGGGATTTCGCGCGAAACCTGGGAATTCCCGCCAGCAACGTCCACATGAAGATGGAACATATCGGCGGCGGATTCGGCAGCAAGTTCCCGGTTGATTCCTGGGGGATTGAAGCGGCCAAACTTTCCAAGATGGCCGGCGGCAAACCGGTCAAGCTTATGCTCGAACGCGACGCCGAGTTGATGGTCGCCGGGGCGCGGCCTTCAATCTTCGCGCGCGTCAAAATCGGCGCGAAGAAAGACGGCACGATCACAGCCTGGGAGTCTCAAGCCTGGGGCACGGGAGGAGTGGGCAATCTCAATTTTGTCGGAAATCTTCCTTACGTCCTCAAGGTCGAGAACAGAAAAGAGGTCTTCACCGTCATCGGCGCCAACATCGGGCCGCAACGGGCCTGGCGCGCGCCGAATCATCCGCAGGCCTGTCTGATCACGATGTCGGCGTTCGAGGACATGGCCGCCGAGTTGAAGATGGACCCGCTCGATCTGTTTCTGAAGAATCTTCACCTGGCCGGCGCACGCGCCACCGTCTACCGCGACGAATTGACGAAAGCGGCGGAAATGATCGAATGGAAGAAGCTCTGGCGTCCACGCGGCGAAGGCGCGCCGGGCAGCGCGAAGACCGTCAAACGCGGGCTTGGACTTTCGATTCACACCTGGCAAGGCGGCGGGCACACCAGCGATTGCGATTTGACAATCCATCCCGACGGCTCGGTCGAAGTGAAGATGGGCACGCAAGACCTCGGCGTAGGCACTCGCACGGTGCTGGCCATCGTGGCGGCCGACACTCTCGGGTTGCCGCTCGACGCGGTCAAGGTTCATATCGGCGACAATCGTTTCCCTCCGTCCAACGGCTCGGGCGGTTCGACGACTGTCGGCGGCGTCAGTTCCTCGACGCGTCGCGCGGCGGTGGACGCGCTCACCATATTACTCGAGAAAGTCGCTCCGGCGATGAACACAACGGCCGACAAGCTGGAAGCCGTGGGCGCCAAGATTCAGGAAATCGGCAAGCCGGCTAACAGCATGACCTGGAAGCAGGCCTGCGCGAAGTTGGGAGTTCAACCGCTCACTACGCGCGGCAAGAACCCCGACGCCGGCAAAGGAACACTGACCCAACCCGGAGTAGGCGGCGTGCAGATGGCCGATGTTTCGGTGGACATCGAGACGGGCGTCGTCAAGATGAACAACTTCGTCGCCGTGCAGGATTGCGGACTGATCATTGACATGAAGACCTGCGAGAGCCAGGTCTTCGGCGCGATGATCATGGGCGTTACCTACGCGCTCTACGAAGAGAAGATCATGGACGCGCAGACCGGCAGGATGCTCAACCCGAACATGGAGTTCTACAGGCTCGCGGGGTTGGCCGACATCGGCAATTTCAAAGTTCACATGATGACGGGCAAAGGTTACGACGAACGCGGCGTCATCGGCGTGGGCGAACCGCCGACCGTCTCGCCCGGCGCGGCGATCTCGAACGCGGTGGCCAATGCCATCGGCGTCCGCGTGCCCACACTCCCGTTGACTCCCGACCGCGTGCTCGCGGCGCTCGAAAAGAAAGGAGGGGCCAATGCAAAAGTTTGAGTACGCCAGCCCGACAACCAAAGAGCAGGCCGTCGCCTTGCTCGGCGCTTCCTGGGGCGAGACCGAAGTCCTCGCCGGCGGAACGGACCTGCTCTCGCTGATGAAGGATTTCATCGTCACGCCGAAGCGCGTGGTCAACATCAAGAACATCAAGGAACTCGACGTCATCAGAACGCCTCGCAACGGCTCTGCCGTGATCGGCGCTCTGGCGTCCATCGAGGAATTGATTGACACGCTGGGGCGTGGCTTTCCCGCAATCACGCAGGCCGCAAAAGGCATTACCAGCCCGCAGATCCGCAATATGGGCACCGTCGGCGGCGACCTGCTTCAACGCCCGCGCTGCTGGTATTACCGCGCCGGCTTCGGACTGTTCGCCAAAGGCGAAAACGGCGAGCCGCTCGTTCCCAACGGCGACAACCGTTATCACGCGATCCTGGGCAATGACGGCGAGGCGAAGTTCGTCAACCCGTCGAGTCTCGCGCCCGCTCTGATCGCGCTCAACGCGAAGATCAAAATCTTCGGCCCTTCGGGCGAACGCGAAGTGGCCGCAGACAAGTTCTTCGTCACGCCGAAATCGGACGCCGACCGCGAATACGATCTGAAGCCGAACGAGATCGTGACTTGGATCAGCGTCCCGCCGACGCTCGGCGTGCGCAGCGCGACTTATGAAGTGCGGCAAAAAGAGGCGCTCGATTGGCCTCTGGCCGCCGCGTCGGTAGCGTTGACGCTCGACGCGACCAAGAAGGTCAAAGCCGCGCGCATCGCAATGGGGCACGTCGCGCCGACGCCCTGGCTCGCCGCTGAAGCCGCCGAGTACCTGACCGGCAAGGCCGTCGACGAAGAGGTAGCCGCCGAAGCAGGCAGGATTGCAGTGGCGCAAGCGAAGCCGCTCGGCCGCAACGCGTACAAAGTCCAACTCGCCCGCGTCGCCGTCAAACGCGCGATTCTGCAGGCGGCAGGATAATTCAGGTGTCAGGTGTCAGGTGTCAGGTGTCAGGTTCCAGAAGAAAAATGGCAACCCTGACGCCTGTCGCCTGAAACCTGAAACCTGAAACCTGAAACCTGACACCTCGGAGGTCATAATGGCTGAACTTCACAATCTGGATCCGAATCGTCCGAATCTCTGCTCGGCTCTGCGCACCAAAAACATGTTTTTCCAGACCGAACCAGATCCCGACGCGCAGCATGTCGGCGCCGGCGTCTTCTGGTGCCTTTACACACAAGGCCCGCTGGGGCCTGATGGAGAGCTGGCCGAACCAGGCAATTGCGATTCGAGCGAGCGCAGTTGCCATTGCCACGAAAGCGCTGTAGCCTGATCAAGACATGCTATTTCGGAATCAAAAGGCAAACTGATAACACCTATGGAGGGCAGTAACAATGCGTAAATTCACTCTCGTTCTTTCAATCTGTTTCGCGGCGTTGCTGGCGACGTCGGCCAGCGCGCAGCAAATTTATGGCGAGTACATCGAATCGCGCAACGCCGATGTTTACACTGGCCACTGCTTCGCGAACGCCGAAGCCGGACTGATGGGCGATCAGGCGATCGTCGGCTGGCGCGTGTCGAAGGGCGAATGGCAGGGGGTCAAACTCGACGGTCTGAGCGTCGTCGGCGTCGCCAAGGCTTCCGGCACGCTCGGCGTCCAGTCCTCAAATCCGTTCCCGGCCAAAGCCGTCCTAATCATTGATGAGAAGGCCACGCCGGAGCAGCGCGAAGCATTGAAGGCGTTCGCGCAGGAGATGGGCGGCGAGCTGCTCAAGAACGTCGTCCGCACAGAAGCCGCGCCGATCAGCATCGCGCTGGAATTCCGCGACGAGCATCCGAGCGGCGGGAGGTTGCAGGCCGGTGACCTGGCCTCCATCATCGCCCGCTCTCTCACGTCGAAGGACACGATCTGCGGACACGAGCAGACCTACTACCCGCCGTTGACGCCAACTAAACACACGATGCCGGTCGCCGCGTCGCTCGATCAATTTAACGGCGACGGGCTAGGCGTCAAATGGACGCTGCACGAGAAGCGTAGCGCGTTCGTGGGCCATTTCGCCCGTTGATCGCAATCTCTTTTGGGACGGCATAGAGAACGCGGAACACGCGGAAGAGGGGCGAGGGTCGAAGATCGAGGATTGAAGACCGCGTCATCGCAAATGAGGCGGTCTTCAATCCCCAGTCCTTGATCCTCGACACTCTTCCGCGTGTTCCGCGTTTTCCATAGGCTCTCTGATTCGTCATCTCGAAAAATTATGGGGAGGATTGAGAGGTAAGCTAATGAAGCAGTTATTCGTATTCATTCTTCTTTTCACATCATTGACCTTCGCCGACAGCAATTACAGCAAAGCTGCCGACAAGAACGCGGTCAATAACGGCTACAAAGTCGAATCCATAGGCGAGTTAAAAGAGGCTACGGTCGCCGAGGCGGTTCGCGGCGCGCTCGAACCGAAAGGCGTCCGCGTAATCAACGATAACGGCAAGGCCGTTTGCGAAGTCTGGTTCGGCAAAGAGATTCAGGCGATCAAGAACGACGTTCCGGGCGCCAGCTTCGGACAGATTCCCGAAGGCGCGTTCATCGGCGTGATCAACTTTCCCTCCAACACCTCCGATTTTCGCGGGCAGGGCATCAAGGCAGGCTTCTACACTATGCGCTTCGGGCTCATCCTGCAGGACGGCAATCATCTTGGCGTTTCGACCGCGCGCGACTTCTTTCTGCTTTGTCCCGCTGGTGAAGACAAAGATCCATCCGCACAATTGAAGACCGAAGACCTGTTGAAACTGAGCCGCAGCGCTTCGGGCACTGGCCATCCTGCGGTCTGGTTCGTAGGGCAGGCGACTTCCGACAAAGACCTGCCGAAGGTCGTCAAGAACGAACAAGAGCATGTGATTCTGGAGACCAAAATTTCGACGAAATCCGGCCCGCTGGCCATTGGACTGGTCGTCATCGGCAAGACCGAAGGTTGATCGTCTGTTCCGTGTGTCTACAGGCTGCGTCGAAATTGATACGACAGCTTGATATCGCTCCTAGTTGGATCGCAATCTCTTGGGAGCGGTTCTTCTAGCACGCGCTCGTTGTTGGGTCCTTGAGGGAAATTGCTGTAAAGACTGATGACGCTGTCTCATCTGAGGGTCATTAAGTTGCATAGTTGACACGCGATTCAAAACAGTCCATAGTGCGCCTGGCTACTTGCCCATTACTCCGCAAGCGATAAATTGTGGGAGTGTGGGCAACATATCAGTTCGCCCCACATACTCGGAGGTCACTTGAATCCCGTAGCCGAGACGAAATCAGTCGCAAAGGCGCGCGCCGCGGCGCTGGTCTTCATTTTCATCACCGTCGTAGTCGACGTTCTGGCGTTGGGGATCATCATCCCCGTGCTGCCGAAACTGGTCGAGGGCTTTCTGGGCGGCGACACCGCGCGGGCGGCTGAGATCTTCGGACTGTTCGGCACGGTCTGGGCGCTGATGCAGTTTATCTTCTCGCCCGTGCTCGGCGCGCTTTCGGATCGTTTTGGGCGCAGGCCCGTGATTCTGTCTTCGTGCTCTACACCGGCTTTCGCTACGGCTGGGATGCGCCCGCGACCGGGCTGACGCTGACGGTCGTCGGAATATTCAACATTATTGTGCAAGCCGGGTTGGTCAAACGTATAGTCGCGCGCTTCGGCGAGCGGCGGGCGCTTCTGGCGGGGCTTCTCTGCGGGGGCGTAGGGTTCGCGATCTTCGGCCTGGCGCCGACGGGGGGCGCCTTTCTGGGCGCGCTGCCGATCTTCGCGTTCATGGGGCTTTTCGGGCCTGCGGCGCAAGGCTTGATGACGCGCCGCGTGGGGCCATCGGAGCAGGGGCAGCTCCAGGGCGCGAACAGCAGCATAATCGGAATCACGGGTCTGATCGGGCCGGGGCTTTTCACGCTGACGTTCGCAAGTTTCATCGGGCCGCATCGCGACTGGCGTTTGCCCGGAGCGCCGTTCCTGCTCGCGACACTATTGATGGCTGTGGCTCTGGTTTTGGCCTGGCGAGTTACGAACCGGCAGTTGAAAATAAAACAACAGGAGATTGATGCTAGCTCTTGATTACATAGAAAAATGCGGTAAACAGTGGAACTTATAACCACATATTCAACCGGCTCTCAAAGATGATCAAGGCTCATAAAATCAGGCTCAATCCGACATCGGAACAGAAATCATACTTCTATCGCGCTTCCGGCGTCGCCCGCTTCGCCTGGAACTGGGCCTTGGATGAGTACAAGCGACGTAAAGCCGCCGGGCAGGAGATCGATTGGAACGAGATCAAAATAGAGTTCCGGGCGAGGATCAAGACTGAATTTCCTTTTGTTCGAGAAGTAACGAAATGCGCCGCTGAAGTGGCGATCGCTGATCTTCGCCAGGCTATCAATACCTATTACAAGACAGAAGGCGCGAATCCGAAGTCGAAAGTGAAATTTCCTGGTCGGCGCAAACGCAGCAAAAAGATCGGCGGCTTTGGGTTGAACAATGGAAACAGGGGAATTTCCGCCGAGCGTTACGCCGACACGCGCGTCGATCTACATCTATGTCGAGGATGTGGACGCGGCCTACAAACGCGCCCTTGAATGCGGCGCGACGTCGCTGGCCGAACCGGAAGACAAGCCTTACGATGAGCGGAGCGCCGGAGTGCAGGATACGTTCGGAAACACGTGGTGGATATCTACATTCAAAAAACGCGTTTAAACAACAACCCAACCAATCTTAGTAGGAGTCGTTCATGTCGCAATGAGCGACGCCCTGAAACTATGAAATCGCGCCACGTAGTAACGACTTTAGTCGTTACGTTACGATCACGTGACGAATAAATTCGGCGCCTACGTCGCGCGATTTCGGAGGAGGTCATAAACATGAAATCGTCCGCGAAGAAACCCGCGTCGGCGAAAACGAAAACGGACACGGTCGCGCTGCTCATTGCGACCAAAAAAGGCGGGTTCATACTCAGTTCCGACAACAAGCGCCGCAGGTGGGACATCAAAGGCCCCATCTTTCTGGGCAACATCGTTCATCACATGGCGCTCGACCCGCGGGAGGGTCGAGCGATGTTGATGGCGGCGAAGACGGGCCATTTGGGGCCGACCGTATTCCGCTCGAGGGATTTCGGGAAGACGTGGAAAGAGGCGTCGAAGCCTCCAGCGTTCGCCAAGGCGCCCGAAGGCGAGAAGGGGCGCGTGGTTGATCACGTCTTCTGGCTCACGCCAGGGCACGCGAGCGAGCCGGGCGTCTGGTACGCGGGCACGTCGCCGCAGGGTCTGTTCCGTTCGGAAGACGGCGGAGACACCTGGGAATCGGTCACCGGATTCAACGATCATCCAATGCGGGCGACGTGGACCGGCGGGCTTGGCGACGGCACGCCTGACGGGCCGAAGATGCATTCGATCAACATTGACCCGCGCGACCTGAATCACATGTACATCGGGATGTCGAGCGGCGGAGTATTCGAGAGCACGGAAAAAGGCGCCGACTGGAAGCCGCTCAACGCGGGGTGCGCGGCCGATTTTATCCCCGTCCCGGATCCGGAATACGGCCACGACCCGCATTGCATGCGGTTGCATCCGCTCGAGCCGGACGTCCTCTATCAACAGAACCATTGCGGCATTTACCGGATGGATCGTCGCGTGGCGGGCCCCCGCGGTGAGGCTGCGCGCTGGGTTCGCATCGGCGAGAAGATGCCGAAATCGGTCGGCGACATCGGCTTTCCGATGGTCCTGCACCCGCGCGATCCCGACACCGTCTGGGTTTTCCCGATGGACGGGACTCAGGTTTGGCCGCGCACCGCTCCCGGAGGCAAGCCTGCCGCATATGTCACCCGCAACGGCGGAAAGACCTGGAAGCGGCTGGACGAAGGATTGCCACCCGAACAGGCGTGGTTCACAGTCTTTCGACAGGCGATGACCGCCGACACGCGCGATCCCGTCGGAATTTATTTCGCCACGACCTGCGGCGAGGTCTGGGCTGGCGCAAACGAAGGCGAGAAATGGAACTGCATCGCCAGACACCTGCCGCAGATTTACGCCGTCGAAGCCGCCGAGGTCTAAAGAGGATAGAGGATAGCGGATCGAGGATCGAGGATGGAATATTGCGATCCTCGATCTTCTATCCTCGATTGCGGGGCGGTTACAAAGTTGTTATGAAGAAGGGGGAACTCATGATCTCTGGCGCTCATATGATCGTCTACAGCAAGGACGCGGAAGCTGATCGCGCCTTTTTTCGGGATGTCCTCGGTTTTGCGTCCGTCGACGCCGGCCACGGTTGGTTAATCTTCGCGATGCCGCCGGCAGAGGCGGCGTTCCATCCTTCCGACGCTAACGACGTACATGAACTCTACTTCATGTGCGAAGATCTGAAGGCCGAGATGGCAGCCCTCGCTGAGAAAGGCATCCGCTGTTCGGATGTGCAAGAAGCGCGATGGGGTTCGATTACAAAAATCCAGCTTCCAGGCGGGGGCAAGGTCGGTCTCTACCAGCCGAAGCATCCGACCGCGATCGGAATAAATTTATGAATGTCCACATTCCAAGCCCGTTGCTGTCTTACACGAACCAGCAGAACGACGTTGAAGCGAGTGGTTCGACCATCGCCGAAATGCTCGACGACCTGAATAGCCAATTCCCCGGCATACGCTTTCGGATGATTGACGAGCAGGATTCGATCCGTCCGCACATGAAGATCTTCGTCAACGGCGAACAGGTGTGGAGATTGGATACGGCTCTCGAATCGTCGGACGAAGTCTACATTCTTCAGGCGTTGAGCGGAGGTTGAATGGCCAGGTCGGGTAATACGCTTCAAGAGGTTTCGGCGAGCGTATACTCGAAGTCGTACGAATGCTCGCCGTCGGCGATCTTGATCGTCATTTTGCCCGCAAGCCCCGCCAGTTGATCGGTTCCAGAGTCCGGCACAACAGTGATAGTCAGTTGTGGTTCGCCGCGCGTCATCGTGGCGCTGTGCTGTAGCGTGAAGGAGCCGTTGAGTCCATGCAGCTTTCCGCTGACTCGCTCGATCGCGACGTAACCGGCCGATCCATTAACGGCAGTGCCGGCGGTCAGCATCTGGCCATTGCTGACGGCTTCGAGATCGCCGTGAAACTGCTTGTCAATTGTCATTCTGCCCAGGGTCGCATCCGCAGATTTGTCGTCCTGAGGGGTCAACTTTACTTCAAACGTTCCGCCGGCATGAGCCGTCATAACCTTCTCCTTATCATTTCAGTCCCTTGATCCTCTATCATATCCCCAGCCCCTGGCTAGTGAGTCTCGGAAAGCGTGAGCAAGGTTCAAAGACCTTTGCTCCAAGGCCAAAAAATGCCGAATGTTATAGTCAACAGACCAGCCAGCTTGAAAAGAAGTTCCCATCTTTTATTCTTCAAATCCGCTTTTTTCGATTCTAACTCCCACCTCTTTAATTCATCTTCTATAGCTGGGTTTTGGGGGATAGCCATTTCCTGTCCTCCTTTTCGTATAGGCTTTCAGCAGCAATTGCTCCCAGGTTCGCAACAAATATCTCCTGATAAATCCGTCACCGCATAATCCATGCCCTTCGTCTCTCGCGGATGTCGCAGCGCCGAGCGCTTGCAATCGAACGCTTCTGCTTCTTCCAGCGGGATATCCTCGTAAGGCTCCACCGGGATGATGTCGGCCGCATACGGCTCGCGAGTATAAATCCGAAACGTCTTGTCGCAGACCGCGACGCGCTTGCCTCGCTCCAAAATGTGGCCGTCGTCATCAGTGACCTTGCGCCAGGGGCCGCGATAGATCACCGCCTGTTTGCGCTCCCAGCACGGGCCTTGCTTTCCCTTGTGAGCGATCAGCGTGACTGATCGGAACTCGACGCCGCGGATCGTGCGCCAGGGACGCTCGTCACGCTTGACGATCTCCATACCGTAAAAGCCGGCGCGGTCGAAGGCCTCGAGAAACGCGTCCTCACGATATGCGCCTGAGACGCAGCCCGACCACAGCTCCGGATCGTTCTTCAGCTCGTCCGGCGGGTCCTCGTCGCTCACGATATCGCTGATCGCGACGCGTCCGCCCCGCCGCACAACCCTGAACATCTCGGCAAACAATCGCTCCTTGTCCTCGGGGCGAACCAGGTTGAGAACGCAGTTTGAAAGAACCACGTCGACGGATTCATCGCCGACCAACGGCCTTTCACGCTCGATCTCTTCGCAGAAGGCGTTGAAGGCCGAAAGCTCCGCAGTGGAACCGATGGGATTTCTTGCAAGATAATCTTCAACGAGCGCAAGGTCGAGCCGTAAATCCTGGATGCGGCCGCGACGGAACTCCACGTTGTGATAACCGATCTCGTCGCCGATCTCTTCCCGGTACTTGTTGGCGAGCGCGAGCATCTCTGTGTTGGCGTCAACACCGATCACGCGCCCGCCCGGACCGGCGATCTGCGCGGCGATGTAACAGATCTTGCCGCTTCCAGAACCGAGATCGAGCGCGACGTCGCCTTCTCGCACGAAAGCCGAAGGATCGCCGCAGCCGTAATCGCGGTCTATTATCTCCTGCGGAATGACGCTCAGATATTTCGGATCGTAGGTCACGGGACAGCACAGCGCGGCTACTTGCTCCAGCGCCGCCTGAGTGTATCTGTCTGCCACCGCCCGTTCAACATCTAGAATTGCGCTCATCGGATTGTCCTTTTTATATGCGGTTACAATCGGCAGGCAAATGCCTGATCCTGTCGGCGATGGCGCGTAAGATCTCATCGCGCCCTGCGGCGCCGGTCAGCAGGTCTGGGTTTTCCAGAGCCATCTGAACTGCGCGAATGTCGGCTCCACACTTGCGGCAAAATGGCGTCGGCTGCGTCTGTTCAGCTCCGCAAACTGGACAGTGGTTGATCCTTTTCATTTGATCCTCCGCACAGGTCAGACAGAGCCGGCCAGATTTGTTTTCGTGATGAGGTCGTTCTGTGGGGTTGCGAACAGCTAAAAAATTTGATGATAAATGCGCCTATCTGTGATTAAATGCGTATGCGAGAAATCGCCGGTGGTAAGTTACCATCGACAGCAGATCAATCCGACATCAGACTTCGCAAATGGATCAAAATC
>WNFU01000117.1_pt1 | contig 92541 bp, 95 predicted proteins | sample 5400121 | NCBI WGS metagenome assembly WNFU01 (sample SAMN13153360, study PRJNA577476) | soil metagenome | isolation source: 100 cm soil or saprolite under grassland replicate 1 | place: USA:California | collected 2016-06-15 | reverse complement strand
GGCAGAGGACGAGCTCGGCGAGCGCGGACTTCGTCCCCGGCACGAGAGCGACCTCGCGGTCGGCATCGACCTCGACGCCGTACGTGTTGCGGTAGCGCGCGGCGAGCGCGGCGCGCAGCTCGGGCAGTCCCGCGAACGGCGCGTAGCCGTGGACGGCGCTCGTCTCGGTGCGTGCGCTCTCGACGAGCGCCTCGATCACGTGCGCCGGCGGCGGGACGTCCGGGTTGCCGCGGCCGAGATCGACGAGGGGCTCGCCGCCGCGTGCGGCAGCCTCGCGGACGCGCGCCAGCAGCTGCATGAAGTAGTGCTCGGGGAGGCGGTCGAGCCGCGCGGGACGCTTCACTCGCCGAGCATCATGTCGCGCGATCGACGGTGCGCGCACGTCGCGGCTTTGCCGCGGCGCAGCGGGGACATAGGACGGGGCGGATTACTCCGCCCCGACTCGGGACGTTCAGGACGGTGCTACCGCTCCGTGGACGTTCCGTGTGCCCTGGACGTTAACGCTTCCGTGCGACGAATGCCGTCCCCCGGCCGGCGGCAAGCTCCGCAAATTCCGCGAAACCCCGCCGGCCGAGCTCGGCGCGGAGCCGCTCCGGCGGGACGTAGATCGGCGTCTCGGCACCGGCTGACCAGGCAAAGACGACGTGCCCGCCGGGAGCGAGCACGCGGGCGAGCTCGTCGAAGAACGGGATCATGTTCCCGAGTGTGACGAGCTCGAACGCGCCGTCGTCGAATGCGAGCCGCTGCGCGTCCGCGAGCTCGTAGCGGACGTTCGACGCGTTCGTCTTCGCGCGCGCTTCCCCCAGCATGCGCGGCGCGATGTCGACGCCGACGATCTCGGCCTCCGGAAACCGTTCCGCCAGGATCCGCGCGACGGAGCCGGTGCCGGTGCCGAGGTCGAGGACTCGCGCCGGCGACGCGTCGAGGCGCTCGAGCGCCGCCCGCACGGGCGCGAACGCAGTCGGATCGCGACGTGCGTCCCACATCGGAGCGAGGCGGTCGAACTGCCCGCGGACCGAGCCGCGAAAGAGGCGCCAGAGCAGCGGCGAACGAACGACGACGTCGGTGGCGAACCGAACGAAGCGCTGACCGAAAGTCACGGCGCGTTCAGATGCAGGATCACTGACTGGCCGGCGTGCGCAGAGAACATTTCGGCGGCGCTGCCGCGGTTGATCGCGATCGCGACGTTCCGGTACGAGTCCTCGTACAGGACGATCTCCCCGGGACGCGCATCGGCGAACGTGCGCGCCGCGGTTGCGTAGTAGCGCTCGCCGCCGAGCTGCAGTTCGAGGCGCGTGCCCGGAACGACGGAGACCTCGTCGAGATCGTCGCGCGTCAGGTTGAGCTGGATGTTTCCGAAACGGTCGATGTACAGGACGGACGCCTCCACGGCTCCGTCGCGAATCAGCGGCTGCGGGACGTCGAGGCGCACGAGCGCATCGAGCGCGAGCGGCGGGCCGAGCGCCTCCGGCTCGACGCCGAGTGCAAGATGCGCTGCGGCCGGCGCGAAGAGATCACGGCCGTGGAACGTCCGCGAGACGGACGGCAGCGCGTAGTCGGGATTCGCGAGCTCGTGCGCGATCTCGATCCCGCTCAGCTCGGCCGCGGGCACGAGCAGTCCGTTGTCGGGGCCGACGAACAGCCGTCCCGCACCGTCCCGGAGCACGAGCGGTCTGCGCGCGCCACCGACTCCCGGATCGACGACCGCGAGGTGCACACCTTCCGGCATGTAGGGCAGCGTGTTGCGCAGCACCAGCGCGCCCTGGAGGACGGCCTGCGGTGCGATGCCGTGCGTGATGTCGATGATGTCGACATCCGGTGCGAGCCGCTTGATGACGCCGTGGCACGTTCCGACGAAGTCGTCGGCGAGCCCGAAGTCGGTCAGGAAGGTGACGAACCGATGCTTCACGCGCGCGACGCTAACGCTTCGACGGCGGCGACGAGGCCGTCCAGGTCGTGCGTCTCCGCTTCGACAGCGATGGTGAGGCCGACGTGCTCGGCGACGCGGGAGGTCTGCGGCCCGATCGAGACGGCCGGCGCCCTACCGCCGACCCCTGCGTATGCGCGGGCAGCCGAGCCGGAGGCGAGCACGACGACGTCACCTTCCGGCGGTTCGGGCGTGAGCAACCGCGTGCGGTAGAGCGGGACGAAGTCGGCGCCAAGGGCGTCGACCGGGCCGCGGCGCGAGTTCTCCGCGGCGGCGAAGAGCACGGCCCCGGCCGGCCGTGGGAACTCCTCGAGCAGTCCGTCCTGTGACGAGACGCGCGGGACGAAGGCAGGTTCGATGCCGTGCTCGCGCAACCGCTCTGCAGTGCCCGGCCCGACCGCCGCGACACGCGGCAGGTTGCGGCCACGGCGCGCGATCTCGTCGGCACCGTTCGGGCTCGTGACGATCAGCCAGTCGTAGCCGCGGGCGTCGATCGGATCGTCCGACATCCGTTCGATCTCGATCAGCGGGCACGCGACCACGTCGTGCCCGAGCGCCTCGAGCCTCTGAACGAGCGGCCCGGCCTGATCGCGCGGCCGCGTCACGATCACCCGCACGTGGACGCCCCCCAAGGGGGGAGAACGAGCTCCCCTACCGGAACGCTAGCCGCGGCGGGCACGCATGTCTGTGCGGGGTTCGTGCCGAGCTTCATGACGACGCGAGGGCGGCCAGTTGCTCGCCGAGCGCTACCGGATCGTCGCCGGTTACGCGCCGCACCCACGAACCGTCTTCGGCCGCGACCAGCCCCGTCAGCGTGGTGCCGTCGTGGTGAGCCGCGACGGGCGCGAGGCAGCCGCCGCCCACGGCCGCGACGCACGCTCGCTCGGCTTCCACGCGCCGTCGCGTCTCGGCGTCGTCGAGCTCGCGCACGAGCTGTTCCTCGCCCGCACGGACCTGGACGGCGAGCGCGCCCTGCCCCGCCTCGGGCAGCAGCTCGCCGGGCTCGAACCGCAGTCCGATCTCATGCGCGAGGCCGAGCCGGTCGAGACCGCAGGCGGCAAGAACGATCGCGTCGAGGCCGCGCTCCCCGCGCTTGCGCAGGCGCGTGTCGATGTTGCCGCGGAGCGGTTCGATCGACAGCGTCGGCTCGAGCGCGAGCAGTTGCGCGCGGCGGCGGACCGACGCGGTGCCGATCCGCATCTTCGGCCGCAGCTCGTCTGCGCCGCACAACGCGTCGCGCGGATCGTCGCGTTCGACATACGCGCCGACCGCGAGGCCTTCCGCGTCGGTCGACGTCATGTCCTTTGCCGAGTGGACGGCGACGTCGACGCGACCTTCGAGCAGCGCCTCCTCGAGCTCCTTCACGAAAACGCCGCGGGAACCGATCTCGCCGAACGGTTTCGTGCGATCGCGGTCGCCGGCCGTCGTGATCGGGACGAGCGCGATCTCGAGCCCCGGCCGCCGCAGGCGTGCCGCGACGAGCTCCGCCTGCGTGAGCGCGAGCCTACTGCCGCGGGAACCGATGCGGACGAGCACGGCAGCTCACCGACCTCGGCCTCGTCTGTCCGCAGCGAAACGCGAGCGGGCGAACGCGCACGAACGCGCTCGGCGCCTGCAGCGGCAACGGCCGTCCTGTCAACGCGCGCGTCGCGATGCTCACCGCTCGTCCTCGAGTCCGAACAGGTGGCGCACGGCGTCAGCATAAAGGACCCCATCGGCTGCCGCGGCCGCCTCTTTCATGCGTACCGTCGGCAGGTGCAGCAGCTTGTTGAGGATCTGCGTGGTGATCGAATTCACGGCCTCGCGCGCTTCGTCGCTCAGCTTCGCCTTCGACAGCTCGGCGGCGCGGATCTCCTCGGCGCGCGCACGCAATGATGCGATCGTCGGCACGACGTCGAGCGACGCCTGCCACGCGCGAAAGCGCTCGGCCTCTTCCACGACGATCGCCTCCGCTCGCGCCGCCTCTCGGCGGCGGCCCGCGATGCTCGCCTCGACGACCGCTTCGAGGTCGTCGATGTCGTAGACGTAGCAGCCGTCGAGCTCGTTCACAGCAGGGTCGACGTCGCGCGGCACCGCAAGGTCGATGAAGAAGAGCGGCCGCCCCTTCCGGTCCGGGACGTCCGCTCGCGTCACGAGGAAGCCCGGCGCGCTCGTGCAGGTGACGACGACGTCCACGTTCGCGAGCTCCGAGGCCAGTTCGTCGAGCGCGGCCGCGCGCGCACCGACGCGCCCTGCGAGCTCCTCGCCGTGCGCAGGCGTGCGGTTCGCGACCGCGGTGACCACGGCGCCGCGCGCGGCGAGGCTGCGCACCGCGAGCTCGCCGACCTTGCCCGCACCGACGACGAGCACGCGCCGTCCGCCGAGCTCGCCGAACACCTGCTGCGCGAGCGCCGCGCCTGCAGACGAAACCGACGCCGGGCTCTCGGCGATCGTCGTCTGCGTCCGGGCCCGCTTGCCGGCGTGCAGCGCGTCGTGGAAGAGGCGGTTCAGCAACGGGCCGGGCGCGCCGGTCTCGTGCGCGTCGCGGACCTGACCGAGGATCTCGCCCTCGCCGGGTACGAGCGAGTCGAGCCCTGCGGCGACGCGGAAGAGATGCAGCGCCGCGGCGTGGTCGGAGAGCCGGTACGCGAGCGACGCGACCTCGTCGCCGCCGAGCGAACGCAGCGCGGCGAGTGCGCGCCGTTCCGCGTCGTCGCCGACGACGTACAGCTCCGTGCGGTTGCACGTTGACAGGCAGACCGCCTCGCACTCACCGTCGGCGAGCTCGTGCGCGAGCGCAGCCGCCGCGTGCGCGTTCAGCGCGACGCGCTCGCGCAGCTCCACGGGCGCGTGACGGTGCGAGATGCCGACGAGCGAGAGTCTCATGCGAAGTGGGTCGCCGGGAGTGCGAGTCGGATGACGATGACGAGGACGAACGACGCGAGCGCGAGGTACGCGGTGCGGCGTCCCCGCCAGCGGTAGCGGAAGCGGAGCGCGAGATACGTGCCGTACGCGAGCCAGGTCGCCAGCGTGACGCCCATCAACGCGTCGAGGCCGCCGCCCTTCTCGCGCAGGCGAACGATTCCGACGGCGATCCCGAGCGTCAGGACGGGCAGGGAGACCGCGATCGTCCGGCCCGCGAGCCCGTCGAGCGTCTGCAGGGCCGGCGCGGGAACGCGCAGGATCGCCGCGTCGTGGCGCTTCAGGCGCCGCTCTTGAATGAGGTAGACCGCGGCCAGTCCCGCGGCGAGCGTGAAGCCGGCGAACGCCGCGAGCACGAGACCGACGTGCAACACGAGGAAGACGTTCGAGTAGTGGCTGTGCGACCCGAGCTCCGTGCCACCGCCGAGCCGGGCGACCGCGAACAGCACGACGGCGAGCGGCGTCACGACGAGGCCGAGCAGGCGGAAGCGCGCGCGACAGCCCCAGATGAGGTAGGCGGAGACGACGAGCCAGACGAAGAGATTGAGCGAGCCGGCCCACGTCGACCACGGGAATCCCTCCGCACGCGCCGCCTGCACGGCGAGCAGCGCCGTCTGCGCAAGCCAACCGATCCGCACCCCCCAGGTCGCGAGACGCCCGGGCAGACCCGGCGCGCGCGCCTCGCCGAGATACGCCACCGCGGCCTCGCCGTAGGCGAGCAGCGCCGGCCAGAAGAGGAGCTCAGCCACGGGCCCGCACCCGCTCGACGAGCTCGCCGAGCGCTGCCTCGAGGCGCGCGAGCTTCGACGCGATGATCACGATGTACACGAACAAGGTCAGGAAGACGACGAGGTAGGCCGCCGCGACGTACTTCTCCGCGGAGGTCATGTGAGCAGCTCCCGCAACTCACGCAGCCGTGCGTCGATGCGCTTTCCCGCCAGCTCGATCCGGTAGAGCGCGCTCGCCGTGACGAGCAGGGCGACCCAGGACACGCAGAACGTGAACAGCATCGACCCCGGCAGGTTGTCGCGCACGCGAGGCGTGAACACCGTCGGATGGATGTAGTTCTCCGCGAGCCGGATCGCGAGGAACGAGATCGGGATCAGGACGACGCCGAACAGCGCGTACACCGCGGAGAGATTCGCGCGGCGCGGCCCGGGCTCGACCGAGAAGCGCAGCATGAAGTACGCGCAATAGAAGAGGAAGAGCGTCAGGAAGAGGACGAGCTGGCGCTCGTGCCAGGTCCACCACACGCCCCACGACGCGCGCGCCCAGATCGAGCCGGTGACGAGGGTGAGTGCGCCGAAGATGACGCCGAGGTGGATCGCAACGTAGCTCTCGAGGTCGGCGCCCTCCTCGCGCTTCCAGAGATGCCGCAGCGCCTTCCACGCGCCCCAGCCGAACAGCGCGTACGAGGTGAGCGCGATCGGCACGTGGAAGTAGAAGATCTTCTGGCTCAATCCCTGGTCCGCATCGAGCGGCGCGTAGAACGCGATCAGCGCGATCGCCGCGCCGACCAAGACGGCCGCGGCGAGCGCCGACACGACGAGCGCGTTATTCCGTAACGACATACTCAAAGGAAGCCCAGCAAATTGTCGCAAAGAGGGCGTCGTAGAGCGCGAGAAAGCCGAGGTAGCTCGCCGGCGAGCCGGCGACGCTCGCGCCGACGCCGCCGACGATCACCGGAATCGCGAGCGGCAGGAAGAGAACGGGCAGCAGCAGCTCCCGCGCGCGCGTCGCGACCGACATCGCGGCGAGGAAGACGCCGACCGCGCAGATGCCGACGTCCGCGAGTGCGACGCCGGCGATCGTCGCGGCGTCGATCCCCGAGAAGAAGAGCGCGAAGAGCGGCAGCGCGACCACCTCGGCGAGCGCGAGGAACGCGAACGCGGCGATCGCCTTGCCGAGCCAGATCGCGCTGCGGTCGGACGGCGCGAGCACGAGCGCGTCGAGCACGTTCTGCTCCCGCTCGGCGACGAAGGCGCGCGAGAGGCCGAGCAGCGCCGTGAACACGATCGCGACCCACAGCAGCCCGAGCCCGGCGAGCTTTCCCGTCCGGTCTGGCAGCGCGAAGTGGAACACGACGAGGGCTGCCGCGACGAAGAGCAGCATCGCCGGCAGCGTGTCGCGCGCGCGCAGCTCGAGCAGCAGGTCCTTGCGCGCCAGCGCGGCGACGTCTGCGGCGTAACCCCTCATGCGAATGCGAGCGTCCCGCTCGCCAGCGGCGCGAGGCGCGTCGGGTCGTGCGTCGCGACGAGGAACGTCGCGTCCCCGGCGAGCGAGGCGAGCTCGCGGTCGAGCAGCGCCGTGCCGTCCGCGTCGAGTGCCGAGTACGGCTCGTCGAGCAGCAGCAGCTCCGGTTCGTGGAGGAAGGCGCGGCAGAGCGCGAGCCGCTGCAGCATGCCGCGCGAGAACGCGCCGGCGCGCTCGTTGCGTGCTTCCCAGAGGTCGAAGCGCTCGAGCAGCATGCCGATCCGCTCGCGCCGCTCGGACATCCGGTACAGACGCCCAAAGAGGTCGAGGTTCTCGACCGCGGTCAGCTCCCGGTAGACGAGCGGCTCGTGCGCGAGGAAGCCGAGCCGTCCGCGCACGGTGTCCACGTGCAACTCGCCTGCCGTCTGCACGATCAGCCCCGCGACGAGCCGCAGCAGCGTCGTCTTGCCGGAGCCGTTCGGACCGGTGACGAGCACGAAGCCGCCGCGCGGCACGTCGAGGTCGAGCGAGTCGAAGATCCGCTTCGTGCCGTAGCGCTTCGCGAGACCGCGCGCGCGGATCAAAACGCCGCCTCCGCGAGCACGAACGCGAAGAAGACGACGCTGATGACACCGTTCATCGTGAAGAACGCCGCGTTCAGCCGCCGCAGATCGCGCGGGGACACGAGTGCGTGCTCGACCGCGAGCACCACCGCGACGGCTGCGACGCCGAGCCAGTACGCGACCCCGAGGTCGCGTGCAAAGCCGACGAGCGCGAGCAGCACGACGGTCAGCGCGTGAAAGAGACGCGCCCCCCAGAAGACGCCGCCGGTCCCGAAGCGCGTCGCGATCGAGTGCAGCCCCTCTCGCCGGTCGACGTCGACGTCGAAGAGCGAGTAGAAGAGGTCGAAGCCGGCGACCCAGAGCGCGACCGCGCCGCCCAGCTCCCAGGCCGCCAGCGGCAGCTTGCCGGTGATCGCCACCCAGGCGCCGACCGGCGCGAGCCCGTCAACCGCGCCGAGCCAGAGGTGGGAGAACCACGTGAAGCGCTTCAAGTACGGGTAGACGACGAAGCCCGCGACCGGGATCGGCCACAGCCAGCGCACGATGTGGCTCAGCTGAAAGACCGCGACGAGGAAGAGGGCGAGCGCCGCGACGCAGAAGACCAGCACCTGGGCGCGCGTCAGGAGGCCCGCGGGCAGCTCGCGCGACGCCGTGCGCGGATTGCGCGCGTCGATCTGCGCATCGATCACCCGGTTCAATCCCATCGCGAGCGAGCGCGCGCCGAGCATCGCGAGCGTGATCCAAACGAGGTCGTGCGCGGACGGAATGCGGTGCACACACAGCAACGCGCCGACATACGCGAACGGCAGCGCGAACAGCGTGTGCTCGATCTTGACGAGCGATGCGAAGCGCCGCGGCAAAACGGCGACTGCTGCGGTCACGTTTGCCTGTGCGCGGTCGCTTCGCCGGCGAGCAGCTGCAACGCGTGCGGCAACGCCGCGCGCAGCACCGCGTAGCCGTCGCGACAGCCACCGGGCGATCCGGGGAGGTTGACGACGAGGGTCGCGCCGATCGTCCCCGCGACGCCGCGCGACAGGAGCGCATGCGCCGTGCGCGCCAGCGCGTCGGCGCGGATCGCCTCCGCGATTCCCGGCGCCTCGCGCTCGATCGCGCCGAGCGTCGCCTCGGGCGTCACGTCGCGCTGCGCCAGGCCCGTCCCGCCGGTCGTCAGCACGAGCTGCGCGTCGGCGGCAAGCTCGCAGATCGCGCCCCAGATCTCCTCGCGCTCGTCCGGCACGACGCGGCGGACGACGTCGAAGTCGTCGGCACGCAGCAGCTCCTCGAGCGTGTCGCCGCTCAGGTCCTCACGCTCGCCGCGCGAGACGCCGTCCGACACCGTCAACACAGCCGCCTTCACTACGGTGTCTCCCGCTCCGGCGGCGGCGAAGCCGCCGCCTCCGCTCTTTGCGGCTCCGTCGAGCCTACGCCGCCCGTCTTCTCCACGAGCCGCACCGCTTCGACGGTCATCCCCTTGTCGACCGCCTTCGCCATGTCGTAGATCGTGAGCGCGGCGACCGTCGCGGCGACGAGCGCCTCCATCTCGACGCCCGTCTGGGCCGTCGTCTCGGCTGCCGCGACGATCTCGACGGCGTCGTCTGCGACATCGAGCGAGACCTCAACGTGCGAGAGCGGCAGCGGATGGCACAGCGGGATCAGATCGCTCGTGCGCTTCGCGGCGGTGATGCCTGCGAGTTGCGCCGCGACGAGCGCGTCGCCCTTCGGCAGGTCGCGCAGGCGGCGCGCCGTCTGCGGCGACATCGTCACGCGCGCGGACGCGACGGCGCGGCGGCGCGAGAACGGCTTGTCGCCGACGTCCACCATCCGGAGCTCGCCGGACTCGGAGACATGCGAGAGCTCGCTCATCGCCGCCGCAGGTAACGCTTCGTGAGCGCGGCGAAGCCGCGACGGTGGCGCCAGAGCGCGCGCAGCCTCGCGTCGCCGTGCGCGACCTCGAGCACGCCGCGGAAGCCGTCGAGCACCTGCGGCCCGTACGGGTACCACCACGGGACGGGGACGCGGCCGCTGTCGGCGTCGACGAGCTTGATCCGCGAGAGCTCGTACAGCCCGTGCCGCGAGTGCGTGCGCCCGTAGCCGGACTCCTTGACGCCGCCCCACGGTGCGGGCCCTGCGCCGTACGAGTACGCGAGGTCGTTCGTCCAGACCATCCCCGCGTCGAGCCGCGCCGCGACGGCGCGCGCACGCTCGGCGTCGCGCGTCCACACGCTCGCGCCGAGGCCGAACGGCGACGCGTTCGCAAGCACGACCGCCTCGTCCTCGTCGTCGAACGGCTGCACCGTGACGACGGGCCCGAACACCTCCTCGCGCTCGATGCGGGCCGCAGCGTCGCCGCCCGCGAGCACGGTCGGCTCGTAGAACCAGCCCGGCAGTCCGACGGACGGCCGGCGCGCGCCCGTCACCGCCTCTGCGCCGCGCTCCATCGCCTCGGCGACGAGATCCTCGACGCGCGCCCGCTGCCCTTCGCTGATCAGCGGACCGATGTCGGTGTCAAGATCCTCGCCGCGACCGATGCGGAGCGCACGTGCACGAAGCGCGAGCGCGTCGACGAATCGCGGGAACAACTCGCGCGCGACGTAGATCCGCTCCACGCCGACGCACACCTGCCCGCAGTTCGCGAACGATCCCCACAGCGCACCCTCGACCGCGCGCTCGACGTCCGCGTCGCGCAGGACGAGCATCGGGTCCTTGCCGCCGAGCTCGAGCGTCACCGGACGGAGCAGCTCGCCCGCCGCGGCCGCAATCCGCCGCCCCGTCTGCGCCGACCCCGTGAACACGATCTTCGCGACGCCGCGAGCCGACACGAGCGCCGCGCCCGTCTCGCCCGCGCCGTGCACGACCCGCACGAGCTCTGAGCCCGCTTCGGCGAACAGGCGCGCGACCCAGTCGCCCGACAGCGGCGTCAGCTCCGACGGCTTGAGGACGACCGCGTTTCCGGCCGCGACCGCGGTCGCACACTGCGTCAGCGGGATCGCGAAAGGAAAGTTCCACGGGGAGACGATCGCGACGACGCCGAGCGGCTCGTACACGACGTGGGCGCGCTTGTGCGCGAGGTACGGGATCCCGTAGCGCACGCGCTCCGGCGCGAGCACGTGCTCGAGGTTGCGCGCGAGCCAGGTCAGCTGCTCGGCGGCGAGCAGCAGCTCCGCGGAGAACGACTCGACGAGCGGCTTGCCCGTCTCGGCGGTGATCGTCGCGGCGATCTCGTCCGCGTGCGCGAGCAGCGCACGCGCGACGCGCACGAGCAATGCGCGGCGCCCGGACAGCGGCGCGCGCGCCCACGCCTCCTGCGTGCGCGCGACCTCGGCGACGACAGCCGCGACGTCTCTCGTGACCGGCACCGCCCCGACCACCTCGAGCGTCGCCGGATTGACGGAGCGCAGCTCGCTCTCCACGAGCGTCGACATTCCGCAGAGGTTACCCCTGCAGCGGCACTGGAACGCGGTCGAGAGCCTCGAGCTGGAGCTCGATCCAGGCGGCGAGGTCGTGCTCGCGCACCCACGAGCGGATCGCGTCGAGCCGCTCGTGCCGCTCGTCGAGCGGCAGCTCGAGCGCCCGGTGGATCGCCTCGGCCTGGCCGGCGACGTCGAACGGGTTCACGGTCAGCACCCAGTCGCCGAGCTCCTCGTGCGCGCCGGCGTTCTCCGAGAGGATAACGACGCCGTCACGCTCGTTGACGAGCGGCGCCTCCTTCGCAACGAGGTTGAGACCGTCGAAGATCGCGTTGACGAGCAGCACGTCGAAGTCCTTGTACGCGGCGACGGCCTGCGGAAAGTCGTCGCTGATCCGCAGGTCGATCGGCGTCCAGCCCTCCTGCTGGAAGCGGTCGTTCACGCGACGCGCCTCGCGTTGGATCGCGCCGACGTACTCCGCGTACTCCGGAATCTCCTGGCGCGAAGGATCGAGCAGCGTCCGCAACACGACGCGCCGGTGCATCTCGGGGTGCGCATCGAGGTAGAGCTCGAACGCGCGGAAGCCGCGCACGATGTTCTTCGACGGGTCGGTGCGGTCGACGCGCAGGATCACCTTCTCCGGCCGTCCGTTCTCGAGCGCGCGGCCTTCGGCCTTGACGGCCTCGCTCCGTGCGAGCTCGTCGAACTCGAGCGGATCGACGGAGATCGGCGCCGCGAGGACCGTGATGCGCCTGCCGTCGTAGCCGAGCGTGTCGCGCGCGAAATCGGCCGCCGCACCGACGATATCCTCGGCGGCGCGAAGGAAGTTGCGCCGCCAGCGGCGTGTGTGGAAGCCGACGACGTCGTTCGCGAGCAACCCATCGTGGATCGCGCGCCGCATCTCGCGCGGCAGGACGTACCAGTAGTCCGGCTGCGCCCACGGGATGTGCACGAAGTGAGAGAGCCGCGTGTCCGGCCGCGCGTCCCGCACGAACCGTGGTGCGAGGTAGAGGTGGTAGTCGTGGAAGAAGACGACCGCCGTCGGGTCGCGCTCGAGCTCGTCGAGCACCGCGTCCGCGAACGCGCGGTTCACCGGGACGTATCCCTCCTGCCACGCGTGGTGCAGGGCATGGTCGACGCGCGGCGCGAGCGGAAAGTTCCAGAGGTAATGCTGCAGGAACCACAGCGTCGGGTTGGCGACGACGTTGTAGAACCAGTCGTAGGCCTGCTCGTCGTGCGGAACGAGCCGCAGGCGGTACGGCGTGCCGTCGCGCGCGACCTCGTCGAAGGCTTGGTCATCGTTTTCCACGCAGACAACGCGATCCTCCGAGCTCATCGCGCTCGCGATCCAGGTCACGTCGTGGTGCAGGGCGAGGCTCCGCAACGCCGTGACGAGGCCGCCGCCGCCGCGACGCGCGACACGCTCACCGCCCTGCCGCGCGTACGTGACAGGGCCGCGATTCGACACGACGATCAGCTTCCGGCGACCGGCCACCTGCGGACCCTATCCCCGCGGGGGTGGTGTTACGCCGCGCCGACGACCGCGAGCTCGACGCCGCTCGTGTCGTTGCCGAGCAGGCGGTTGAAGAGCGCGAGCCAGTCGCGGAGCAGGCGCGGCGTCAGGAAATGCCGCCGCACGTGCTCCTTGCCGGCGAGCGCACGCAGACGCGCGGCCTGTGGGTCGGCGAGGATCTCGAGGCAGGCCGCGGCGCACGCCTCGGGCGAATCGACGAGCCAGCCGGTGACACCGTCCTCGATCTGCACGACGATCCCGCCCACCGCGCCCGCGACCGTCGGCCGAGCCTTCCACAGCCCCTCGCTCACGGTCAGCCCGAACCCCTCCCGCACCGATTTCTGCAGGACGACTCGCGAGTGGACCTGGAACGCGTTCACCTCGACCGAGCCGACGTTGTTGAAGTTCGACAGCACGAAGATGTCCGGGTCGTTGTCTGCGTAGGCAACCGTCTTGTTGTAGTACTCGAAGCCTTCCGGGTCGTCGTGCGCCATCGACCCGACGAGCGCGAGCTGGACGTCGGGTTGCTGCTCCTTCACCGCGCGATACGCGTCGATCACGCCGAGCGGGTCCTTCCACGGGTCGAAGCGCGACACCTGCGTGAGGAGCGGACGCTCGACGTCGATCCCGAACTGGTCGACGATGTACGCGGCGTCCTCCGGCGAGAGCGCCATGTTCTTGGGGGCGAGCGGGTCGATCGCCGGCGGCCAGATGTACGCGGGCGGCAGGCCGTTTGCACGCGGCGCGTACTGCGCGAGGTGGAAGATGGTCGCGTCGTAGCGGGCGAGCGACGGCAGGAGGAAGTCGAGCACCTCTTCGTTCGGCGTCGAGAAGTCGATGTGCCCACGCCAGATCCAGCGGGCGCGTGAGTCGGGAAAGTGGTCGATCAATCCGACCGGCTGCGGATCGTGGATGACGACGAAGTCGTAGTCGTCCTCGAACTCGCGCGCGTTCAGCTCCTGGTAGCGGTGGAAGATCTCGTGCTGCGACTCGCCGAGACCGTGCGGGTCTCCCTGGAGGCCGTTGTGGATCGTCTTCGTGACGTTGAAGAAGTCGTCGGCGCCGCGGATGATCCGCCACTCGACCTCGAGCCCCGCGCTCTGCATCAGCGGTACGAGCGTGTAGTTGATCTCGGCGACACCGCCGCCGAACGCGGTCGCCGAGACGTGCACGACCCGCTTGCCCTCGAGCGGCTTCGCGAGCGCTCTGATCTCGTCCATCAGGCCGCGCGCGGCGATCGTGGCGTAGTCGGCGAGCGACTTGTGCCCGACATTGACGAGCTGTAGCACTCGGACGAATCTAGGTGGCTAGTCGGACAGGTGCTTTGCGAAGCGAAGGCGCGAGCCGCGGCCGCCGGGTCCGGGACCAAGCTCGAACTCGTCGGCGATCGCGCGGATGATCGCGATCCCGAGCCCGCCTTCCGTGAGGCCGTCGAGCTCGCGGTCCTCGGGTAGCACGTGCTCGAAGCCCTCGCCTGCGTCGAGGACCTCGATCGCGATGCGCGACGGCGTCAGCTCGTAGAGGATGTCGACCGAGCCGCTCCCGTTCGCGTACGCATGGCGGACCGAGTTCGACGCGGCCTCGGTGAGCGCGAGCTTGAGGTCGGCAAGCGTCTCGTCGGACAGCGGCCGCACGCGGCCGAGACCGGTGAGCGCGAGGCGGCAGAGGGTGATGTACTCCGGCTTGGCAGGGATCGTCAGCCGCACGACTCTCCCTTCTTCGAAGGAGGCGCTCCGCGGGTGCTCGGCGGCTGTCTCGTTCACGACTGCCATAACGCGGAGAGCGTACCCGCAGATTCGCGCGGGTAAACCTCCACTAATCTCTCGCTTTCGCTTGACGTCGTCGCGTTCCTCTTTCGCTTATCTCCGCGCGCCGAGAAGCTAATCGCGCCTGCCGAGCCGGACGACGATCGTCCGGCGGCGCGCGTGCCGCACAACCGTGAACGCCGCGTCCTGGCCCGGCCGCAGCCGCTCGCTGACGATGCGGACGAGGTCGTCGGCCGACCGGACCGGCAGCCCGTCGATCGCGACGACGACGTCGCCGTTCGTCGCGGTCGGACGGCCGGCGAACGACGCCTGCGACGTCGCCGGGTGGAAGCCGACGTCGGCAGCGGGGCCGTCCTCCTCGATCCCGGTCACGACGGCGCCGCGCTCGACGCCGAAGTGGAAGCGCCGCGCGGCGGAGGGCACGAGGCTTTCCGCGGCGATCCCCACGTACGCGTAGCGAACCGATCCGTGCGCGAGAAGCTCGCGCAGCGAGCGGCGCGCCGCGTCGATCGGGACGGCGAAGCCGACTCCCTCGCCGCCGCCCGAGTCGCTGCGGATCTGCGCCGTGATCCCGATCACCCGTCCGCGCGCGTCGAACAGCGGCCCGCCCGAGTTGCCGTGGTTGATCGCGGCGTCGGTCTGGATCGCGTCGGGCAGCTCGTAAGTCGACGTCAGCGACGGGATCGACCGCGTCGCCGAGACGAGGCCCGCGGTCAGCGAGTTCTCGTTGCCGAACGGGCTGCCGAGCACGACGACCGGATCGCCGACGCGGGCGGCGTCGGAGCTTCCGAGCGGCAGCGGCGCCAGCGTGTGCGCCTTCGGGTCGACGCGGATCACGCCGACGTCGTCGTAGCGGTCCCAGCCGACGATCTTCGCCGGCACGCGGTCGCCGTCGGCGAACTGCACCGCGAGCGTGCTGGCGGGCACGCCCGGCGGCCCGGTCGCGACGCTCGTGATCACGTGCGAGTTCGTGAGCACGATCCCGTCCCGCGAGACGACGAAGCCGGAGCCCTGCTCCTGCGAGCCGTCGAAGGTCGCGTAGATCGTGACCACGCCGGCCGAGCGCTGCGCGTAGATCCGGGCGGGATCGAAGCCGCCGCTCGGCTGCGGCAGGGCGCGCGCCGCGGGCGCCTCCGGGCGGGACGCGGGCACGGAGACGACGACCGTCTGCGTCTCGGCGTGGGTCGTCCAGCCCGCGAGCCAGCCGACGAGCACCACGCCGGCGGCGGCGAGCACGGCCGCGCCGAGCGCGACGGCGAGAAGGGCATAGCGCACGCGGGCCAGGCTAGTGCCTCTTCCAGCAATGCTGCCGGCGTGTATTGCTGGGAGGGGCACTAACCGGTCGCGACGGCGGCGTTTTCACGGGGAATCGGCTCCGGCTCGTCGGGCGCCGCCGGCAGCCGCAGCGTGAACGCCGTCCGCCCGCCCGCCGACTCGAGCTCGAGCGTCCCGCCCATCGCCTCGGCGAGCTCGTGCGCGATCGCGAGGCCGAGGCCGCTCCCCGAGGCGTGCGCGCCGTCGACGCGGTAGAAGCGCTCGAAGATCTGGCGGGCGTGCTCGGGCGGCACGCCCGGACCCTCGTCCTCGACCGTCAACCACGCCGTCCGGAAGGCGCCGGCCGTGGAGCGGATCCGGACGGGCGTGCCGGCCGGCGTGTGCCGGAGGGCGTTCTCGACGAGCGCGCGGCCGATCCGCAGGACGCGCTCGTCGTCGGCGAGCGCCTGCGCCTCGCCCGGCTCGACCGAGAGCGGGTGCCCGGTCGCGTGCGCGACGGCGCGGAACTCCTCGTACAGCTCCTGCACGAGCTCTCCCAGGTCGACGGGCCGCCGTTCGAGGTGCATCCGGCCCGCGTCGAGCCGGGTCAGGTCGAGCAGGTCCTCGGCGAGCCGCTGCAGGCGGTCGACCTGCTCCCGCATCGTCTCGAGGAACTCGCGCCGCGTCGCCTCGTCGAGCTCCTCGTCCGTCAGCAGCTCGATGAAGCCGCGCAGCGAGAAGAGCGGCGTCCGCAGCTCGTGCGAGGCGTTGCCGATGAACTCCCGCCGCGCGCGCTCGAGCTGCGACAGCCGCAGGCGCATGCGCTCGAAGGCCCGCGCGAGCTGGCCGAGCTCGTCGGCGCTCGTGTCGCGCACCGGCTCGTCGAACGACCCGGACGCGATCAGCTCTGCCGCCGCCTCGAGCCGCCGGATCCGGCGCGCAAAGACGGACGCCGCGCCGTAGCCGACCGCGATCGCGACGAGCAGCGCGAGCAGCCCGGCCTCGACCACGCGCGTCTGGACCGTGTGCACGTTCTGGAGCGCGTCGTGGAGCGACGCCGAGAGCAGCAGGATCGTGCCGAACGGCGAAACGGGCGTCGCCACCTCCGCGAAGCGGTTGTCGCCGCGCGTCACCGTTCCCGACGCGGTCGAGAAGCTTCCCGCCGCCCGTTCCGCCAGCGGGTCCTGGGCGACGTCCTTCGAGTTGACGCTGTGCGAGTCCTGGATCGCGAGCAGGCTCGCCGGCCGGCCGCCGACGGCAGGCGTGTTGATCGCGTAGACGACGACACGCGCGTCGGCGGTCTCGGAGGCCTGCTCCAGGAACGTCTCCCAGTCTTCGAACTGCGTCTGGGGCACCATCCGCTCGATCTCCGGCAGGGCCTTCCGCAGCTGGCTCAGCTTCGAGTCGATCAGCCGCTGCTCGAGCGACGGGACGACGATCGCGTAGACGAGCGCGAGCGCGCCGGCGACGAGGATCGCGAGCGCGAGCGCGAGCCGAGCCCCGACGCTCCGAAGCGGATTCACCGGTCGCGGAAGCGGTAGCCGGCCCCGCGCACCGTCTGGATCAGCTCCGGCTCGCGCGGATCCCGCTCGAGCTTCTCGCGCAGGTGGCGAACGTGGACATCGATCGTCCGCGGCTCGCGGTACTCGGAGCCGCCCCAGAGCTCCTCGAGCAGCTGCTTCCGCGAGAAGACACGGCCCGGTTGCGCGGCCATCGTCCGCAGCAGCTCGAACTCGACGTACGTGAGCTGCACCGGCTGTCCCGAGAGCTCGACCATGCGGCGGCCGACGTCGATGTGCAGACCGTCGGTGCCGATCACCTCGTCGTCGCCGTCGCCCTGGTACGGCGGCAGCTTCGCGCGGCGGAGCAGCGCGCGCACACGGCTGCGGAACTCCCGAATCGAGAACGGCTTCGTGATGTAGTCGTCCGCACCGAGCTCGAGGCCGACGACCTTGTCCAGCTCGTCGTCGCGCGCGGTCAGCATGATGATCGGCACCGTGCTGCGCGCCCGCAGGCGCTTACAGACCTCGAGTCCGTCGACGCGCGGCAGCATGATGTCCAGCACGACGAGGTCCGGGCTCTCAGCCGCGAAGCGCTCGAGCGCCTCCTCGCCGTCACGCGCCGAGACGACGCGATAGCCCTCGCGCTCGAGCGGATAGGTCAGGAGCTTCTGTACGGCGTCCTCGTCGTCGACGAGCAGGATGGTCGGAGACTCGGGCATCTGGCACAGCCTGCCTGACGACTGCGGCGTACGGCACCTACTATAGCCCCGCCATGTCGGCCGCTCCGTCCCGGCCACCGCGGCGGCGCCCGCGGCGAGGGTCGCTCGAGCGGCCTGTCAGTGCTCGCGCCTACCGCGGCACGTGGCTGCTCGTCGCGCTGCCGCTGCTGCTCGCCGCCTTCACGGTCAGCCGGCCGGCCCCGCTCGCACGGCCGCAGCTTCCCGCCGAGTTCGACACGCAGAGCGCGAGGGCGCTCGAGGAGCAGCTCGCGAACAACTATCCCGACCGCAGCGCCGGCGCGATCGGCGCCGCCCAGTGGTTCGCCGACCAGCTGCGTCCGTACGGCTTCACGACGCAGCGCAACGCGTTCGACGCAACCGTCGCGGGACGCGGAAGGGTGCACTTCGTCAACGTCGTCGCCGTCGTGCCCGGCCGCTCGCCGTCGGAGATCGTCGTCCTCGCGCACCGCGACAACAGCGGCCGCAGCCCCGGCGCGAACGACAACGCATCGGGAACCGCGGCGCTGATCGAGCTCGCGCGCTCCTACGCGAACCCGGCCGCAGGCTCGAGCACACCGGCGACTGCGCGCCGCGTCAGCCCGTCACACACGATCGTGTTCCTCTCCACCGACGGCGGCGCGCAGGGAGGAATCGGAGCGCAGCACTTCGTCGACCATTCGCCGCTCGCGCGGGACGTCGCCGCCGTGATCGACCTCGACTCGATCTCGGGCCCGGGACGCGCGCGCATCGAGATCGCAGGTGACCGGCCACGGTCGCCGAGCACCGGCCTCGTTGCGACCGCAGCCGCGCGCGTCCTCGAACAGACGGGGGTGCCGGTCGAGCGTCCGAGCGCGCTGCGCCAGCTGCTCGACCTCGCGTTCCCGTTCAGCTTCTACGAGCAGGCGCCGTTCGTCGCGCACGGAATCTCGGCGATCACCCTCACGACCACGGGCGACCGGCCGCCGGTGTCGGCGACCGACCTGCCTTCGGCGATCCACCCTGGGCGGCTGGGACAGCTCGGACGAACTGCGCAGCAGCTGCTCGCCTCGCTCGACGAGGGCCTCGAGCTCGCGCAGGGAACGTCGGCGTACATCTATCTCGGCGGCCGCGTCGTCCAGGGCTGGGCGGTCGAGCTCGTGCTCGTGGCGGCACTGCTGCCCTTCCTCGCGGGGGCAGTCGACCTGTTTGCGTTCGCGCGCCGGCGGCGCATCCCGCTGCTGCCCGCGCTCCGTAGCCTGCGCAGTCGAATCGGCTTCTGGATCTGGGTCGTCGTCCTCTTCGAGGTGCTCGGCCTCGTCGGCTTCTGGCCGCATGCATCGCTGCGACCACCCGCACCTGAGTCGAGCGCGGGGACGGACTGGCCGGCGACCGGGCTCGTCTTCTTCGTGTTGCTCGCCGGCGCCGGCTGGTTCGTCTCCCGCGACCGGCTGGTCCCGCGGCGGAACGCGACGGCCGAGGACGATCTCGCGGGACATTGCGTTGCGTTGCTCACGCTCGCCCTCGTCGCAGTCCTCGTCGTCGCGGTGAACGCGTTCGCGCTGCTGCTCCTGCTGCCGTCGCTGCATGCGTGGCTGTGGCTCGCGAACGCGCGAGGACGCTCGTGGTTGTCCGTCTGGGCAACGCTCCTCCTCGGCTTCGCCGGGCCGGTGCTGCTGCTCTGGGAGTTCGGCGACCGCTTCGGTCTCGGTCTCGACGCGCCGTGGTACGTCCTGCAGCTCGTCGCAATCGGCCACGTGTCGCCGGTCGCGCTCGTCCTCTTCGTCGGCTGGGCGGCGGCCGCCGGGCAACTCGCGGCGCTGACGGCGGGCCGCTACGCCCCGTACCCCGGCGAGCGCGAGCGACCACCGCTCGGACCCGTGCGGCGCACGGTCCGGCACGCGGTCCTCTCGTCGCGCACCCGGCGGCGCCTGCGCGAGACGGCCGCAAGCGGCGAAGAGCTACTCGAGGCGTAGGTAGCGGACGACGTCGCCCGCCGCGAGCTCGCTGTCGCCGCGCGGGACGAGCACGAGCGCGTCGGCCGCAGCCGCCCGCGCGATCATGTGCGACTCCTGGCCGCGCACCGGCTCGAGTACGACGCCGTCGTCGCCGAGCCGCGACCGCGCGCGCACGAGCTCGTCGCGGACGTCGTTCCGCCGTACCGCGGCGCCGAGCCGGCCGACCGAGAACGCCGGTCCAGGCGCGGTCGCGCCCTGGAGCGCCAGAACGGCGGGGCGGACGAACAGCTCGCAGCAGACGAGCGCCGACACGGGATTGCCGGGCAGCCCGAACACGAGCGTGCGGCCGCGCACGCCGAACGCGATCGGCTTTCCCGGCTTCACCGCGACGCGCCAGAACACCTCCTCGACGCCGAGCTCAGCCTCGATCCGCCGGACCAGGTCGTGCGGTCCGACGGAAACCCCGCCGGAGGTGACGAGCACGTCCGCGTCAAGCCCGCGCTCGAGCGCGTCGCGATGCGCGTCGTCGTCGTCGCCGACGGCGGCGAGCGTGCGGACGTCCGCCCCCGCACGCGCGAGGAGGGATGCGAGCATGACCGCGTTCGCCTCGTAGATCTGTCCGGGCGCGAGGGACTCGCCCGGGCGCCGCAGCTCGGTGCCCGTGCTGACGATCGCGACGCGAGGGCGCGTGGCGCAGGCGACGCCGGCGATGCCGGCCGCGGCGAGGGCGCCGAGCTGCGCCGCGCCGAGCGGCGTGCCGGCAGGAAGGACGACCGTCCCGGCGGCGACGTCGCCGCCGCGTGGACGAACGCTCGCGCCCGCGTCCACCGCAGCAGCGATCTCCACAGCGTTGTCATGTTCGACAACATACTCGACGGGGACGACGGCATCGGCTCCCTCGGGGACGGCGCCGCCGGTCGCGATCGCCATCGCTTCCCCGGCGGCGAGCCGCCGGGGCGCGGGCCGGCCGGCGGCGATCCGCTCCACGACCGGCAGCGTCCCCGGCGTGTCCGCCGCGCGCACGGCGAACCCGTCCATGGCCGAGCTGGGGAACGGCGGCAGGTCGACGGTCGCGAGGACGTCCTCGGCCAAAACCCGCCCGGCTGCAGCTTCCAGAGGCACCCGCTCGGCCGGGAGCGGGGCCGCTCGAGAGAGGATCGAGGCGAGCGCCTCGTCGACGGTGAGTAAGCGAGGCATGCGCGACGCATAACGGTACTTGGATGGACGAGCACGTTCTCGCAGGCCGCTACCGCCTCGAGCAGGAGCTCGGCGGCACGATGGGCGACGTCTACTGCGCCACCGACCTCGTGCTCGGGCGCCGGGTCGTCGTCAAGCTGCTCCGTGCCGACGCCGAGCGCGAGCGGTTCGAGCGCGAGGCGCGCGCCGCCGCGTCACTCGCCCACCCGAACATCGTCCACCTTTACACCTACGGCGAGGCGGAGGGGCGGCCGTACATGGTGTTCGAGTACCTCCCGGGCGGCTCGCTCGAGGAGCGGCTCGGCGGCGGCGTACCTCTCCCGGACGGAGAGACGGAGGCGATCGCCCGCGACCTCGCCGCGGGGCTCGCGCACGCGCACGCGCACGGCCTCGTCCATCGCGACCTGAAGCCGGCGAACGTGCTCTTCGACGAGGAGGGGCGCGCCAAGATCGCGGACTTCGGCATCGCGCGCGTCGGCGACGACGGCACGCTGACGGAAGCGGGAACGCTGCTCGGCACGGCCGCCTACCTGTCGCCCGAGCAGGCTGCAGGCGACCCCGCCACAGCGGCGAGCGACGTCTACTCGTTCGGCGTCACTCTCTTCCGGCTGCTGACCGGCCGGCTGCCGTTCAGCGGCGCCACCACGATGGAGCTCGTCGCGCAGCACCTGAACGTCGCGGCGCCGCCGGTGCGAGCGTTCCGGCCGGACGTGCCGCCGCACCTCGAGCGGCTCGTCATGGCCGCGCTCGCGAAACGGCGGGAGGACCGGCCGAGCGATGGGGCGGCGCTCGTCTCGGCGCTCACCGGCGAGGCAGCCGAGCCGGGAACGCTCGTGCTCCCGGTCGCGGAGCCGCCGCCGCGGCGGCGGCGCATCCTGCCGCTCGCCGTCACGACGGCGCTACTCGTACTGCTCGGGGCCGCCGGGCTGAGCTTCGCCGTCGCGCTCTCGCACTCGAGCACGCCGGGCAACCTGCCGCTCGAGCCGTCACTGGACGCAGCGACCGGTCGCACACACGGGAGCAGCGGCACGAGCAGCGGCTCGCTCGCCGGGAGCGGCTCGACGACGGAGTCGACCGCGACGGGCTCGACGAGCGCGCGGACGAGGTCAACCGCATCCACTCAACGTCGGGTGACGACCACGATCCGCAGCGTGCCGACGACCTACCCCACGACCGGCACGCAACCGACCACTGAGACGACCCCCACGACGACGGCGGCGACCTCGACGAGCGCGACGACGACCGCGCCGACGACGACGGCACCACCGCCAGGCTAGGCTCCCGCAACGTGATCTCCGTCGTCGCCCCCGTCTACAACGAGGAGCGGAGCGTCGTACTGCTGTACGAGGAGCTGCAGGCGGCGCTCGATCCGGTGGCGGAGTCCTGGGAGGCCGTCTACGTCGACGACGGCTCGACCGACGGCACGTTCGCGGCGTTGACTCGACTCCACTCGCGTGCGGCGAACGTTCGCGTCGTGCGGCTGCGCCGGAACTTCGGCAAGGCCGCGGCGCTCGCCGCGGGATTCGCGCAGGCGCACGGCGACATCGTCGTCACGATCGACGGCGATCTGCAGGACGATCCGGGGGAGATTCCACGGCTGCTCGCCAAGCTCGACGAGGGCTACGACCTCGTGTCGGGCTGGAAGGCGAAGCGTCGCGACCCGCTGACGCGCAGGATCCCGTCGCGGCTGTTCAACTGGGTCGCCGGCCGCATGTCCGGCGTGCGCCTCCACGACCTGAACTGCGGCCTGAAGGCCTATCGAGCCGAGGTCGTCAGCGGCCTCGTGCTCTACGGCGAGCTGCACCGGTTCATTCCCGTGCTCGCGCACGATCGCGGCTATCGCGTCACCGAGGTCGCCGTCAACCATCGGCCGCGCGAGCACGGCCGCTCCCGCTACGGGCTCGAGCGGTACCTACGCGGCTTCCTCGACCTGCTCACCGTCTCGTTCATGGGCCGCTACCGGCACCGGCCGCTGCATCTGTTCGGCGGCCTCGGGCTGCTGCTGGGACTCGGCGGCTTCGCGGTCCTCGTGTACCTCACGATCCTGAAGCTGTCGGGGCACGCGATCGGCGAGCGCCCGCTGCTCACGCTCGGCGTGCTGCTCGTCGTCGTGGGGATGCAGTTCTTCTCGCTCGGCTTGATCAGCGAGATGATCACGAGCCATCACGAGGAGCGCGCACTGGCGCGCGAGCGTGCGGCGACGCAGGTCGAAGAGATCCTCACGTAGTTGCGCGTCCTGTACTTCGGGACCTACGAGCGCGCGTATCCGCGGAACGCGCAGGTCATCTCCGCGCTGCGTCGCGCCGGCGTCGAGGTGATCGAACGACACGTGCCGGTGTGGGAGGGACGCGAGCACAAGTTCGACGCGGGAGCCGGTGCCGTCGCGCGTCTCGCACTCGCGCAGGTGCAGCTCGTGCGTGCGCCGCGCGAGCCGTTCGACGTCGTCGTCGTCGGCTATCCAGGGCACCTCGACGTCGCACGGGCGCGTCGGGTCGCGGGCAAGCGGCCCGTCGTCTTCAACCCGCTCGTCTCCCTCGCCGACACGTTCGTCGACGATCGCGCGCGCTTCCGCCCGGGCTCGTTCGGCGCGCGCGCGCTCGCATCGATCGACCGCCGCGCGTTCCGTCGCGCCGATCTCGTCGTCGCGGACACCCGCGCCCACGCGCGGCTCTTTCGCGAGCTCGGCGCGCGGCGCGTCGAGGTGTGCTTCGTCGGCGCGGAGGAGCGCGTCTTCCGTCCCGGCTGGAAGATGCAGCCGCCGTTCACCGCGATCTTCGTCGGCAAGCTGATTCCGCTGCACGGGCTCGAGACCGTGCTCGAGGCGGCGCGACTCGCGCCCGAGCTCCCGTTCCGCGTCATCGGCAGCGGCCAGCTCGAGGCGCTGCTCGAGCGGCGCGCGGCCAACGTCGAGTGGGTGCCGTGGGTCGAGTACGAGCGGTTGCCCGACCAGCTGCATGCGTGCGGCTGCGCGCTCGGCATCTTCGGTACGTCGGCAAAGGCCGAGCGCGTGATCCCGAACAAGGTCTTCCAGGCGCTCGCCTGCGGCGCGCCGGTGGTCACGGCCGACACGCCCGCCGCGCGGGAGCTCGACGAAGGCGCGCTGCGGCTCGTGCCGGCGGGCGACCCGCACGCGCTCGCGCAGGCCGTGCGAGAGCTCGCCGCGGACGCGGGTGAGCGCGCGTCGCTCGCGGCACGCGGTCACGAGACGTACGTCCGGCGGGCAAGCGAGGAGATACTCGGCAGACGATGGCGCGCGCTGCTGGAAGAGCTTCTCTAGCCGTCGGCGTCGCGATCGCGGCGTTCGCGACCGGTTTCGCCTGCCTGTCCGTGCTGCGCCACCGCGCCTTCTCGACGGGACGCTTCGACCTCGGGAACATGGTGCAGGCGGTGTGGTCGACCGCACACGGCCATCCGCTTCGCGTGACCGACCTCGCGGGGGAGCAGATGTCGCGGCTGGGCGCGCACGTCGACCCGATCCTCGTCGCCTTCGCGCCGCTGTGGTGGCTCTGGCCCAGCCCGAGCATGCTGCTCGTCGCACAGGCGGTTGCAATCGCGCTCGGCGCCCTGCCGGTGTACTGGCTGGCCCGCAAGAAGCTCGCGTCGCCGCGCGCAGGAGTCGCGTTCGCACTCGCGTACCTTCTCTATCCGGCGACGACGTGGCTGGCGCTGAACGAGTTCCATCCCGTCGCGCTTGCGACACCGGCGTTGCTCTTCGCATTCTGGTTCCTCGACGAGGACCGGCTGCTGCCGTTCGCGGCCTTCGCGCTCGTCGCGGCGCTGTCGAAGGAGGAGATCCCGCTCGTCATCGCGGCGATGGGGATCTGGTACGCGTTCGCGCACGGGCGACGCGCGGCGGGAGTCGCGATCGCGCTCGCCGGAGTCGCGTGGTCGGTCGTCGCGATCGAGGTCGTCATCCCGCACTTCAACCACGGCGTCTCGCCGTTCGAGGGCCGCTACAGCGAGGTCGGGGGGTCACCGTCGGGCATCGCGCACACGGCGCTGCACCACCCGCGTGTGCTGCTGCACGTCGCGTTCCAGGATCCGGGCCCGTCGTACCTCCTCGACCTCGTCCTGCCGCTGGCCGCGCTCTGCCTCCTCTCTCCCGTCGTGCTCGTCGCGTTGCCGGAGCTCGTGCTCAACCTGCTCTCGTCGGTCGCGACGCAGTCGTCGATCCATTTCCACTACACGGCTGGCGAGATCCCGCCGCTCGTCGTCGCGGCGATCTTCGGCGCCGCGCGGTTGCGCACGCGCTGGAGGATTCCCGTCGCGACGCTCGCACTCGCGACCGCGCTCGTCGGGAACTACCGGCTCGGCGGAATTCCCGTCTGGCACGCGCTACCGGGCGGACAGGACCTGCAGGCGAAGGCCGCGCATGTCACCGCGCACGACCGCGTTGCGGCGAGAGCGCTGCGGCTGATTCCGGACGACGCGGTCGTCAGCGCGACGAACGCGCTCGGCGCGCATCTGTCGGCGCGGCGACGCGTGCTCAGCTTCCCGTACGTCCAGGACGCAACGTGGGTCGCGGCCGACGAGCGGAAGCCCGGCTACGCCGACCGCGGCCTTGCGCCGCTGCCGACGGCGGCGCAGCTCGCGTGGCTGCGCGGCAATCCGGCGTGGCGGATCGTGTTCGACGAGGACGGCGTCGTCGTCTTCCGCCGGGTGCTCCCGCCCTAGAGCGGAATCGCCTGGCGAAGGAGGTACGCGCAGAGGAGAACACCGAGCAGCGCCGCCCGGTCGTCGTCCTCGGCGGCCGCGAGCGGCAGCGTCCAGATCGCGTACCACGCCGCGAGATACGGCGTCGCGAGCAGGAGCGCCGCGGTCGCGAGCCCCAGCCGCGCGCGGCCGCGCCACGCTTCGAGGAGGAACCAGACGTACGCGACCGCGAACGCAGTAGCGAACGACCACACCGCGACGCCGTGCGGGACGCCGAGCTGCTGCACGCGATGCGGAATCGCGAACTGCGTCTCGAGGTTCGCGTTGCGCGCGAGCGACGTGAACGCGTTCAGCCACGACAGTCCGTAGCGCCAGGTCGCAAGCGCGCACACGAGCAGCGCAGTGGCCGCGAATCCCCAGTGACCGACGCGCCGTCCGGTCGCGCGCGCTTCGAGCGCACGCAGCGGTAGCAGCAGGAGCGGCACCCACTTGACGAGCGACGCGAGCGCCCAGCACACGCCCGCGAGCTGCCTGCGTCCGGCAGCGCCGGCGGCGAGTGCGGCGACGACGAGCGCCGCCAGCCACGCGTCGTTGTGCCCGCCGCCTGCGAAGTGGACGGCGAAGAGCGGATTCCAGCCGACGAGCGCGAGCGCGACCGCCGGGCGCCGCGACAGACGCGACGCGAGGAACGCGGCGGCGAGCACGGCGACCGCGGCAAGCGACTTGAAGATCCACGCGGCGCAGTCGGCCGACGATCCCGCCGCCCGCGCGATCGGCTCCGAGGCGAGCGTGAACGCGGGACCGTAGACGGTCGTCGTATCGCGCCACGCGGTGCCGACGAACGGATACGCGAGATCTCCGGCGAAGCGTGACGGGACGTCGCGATACGGATTTCCGCCGTGCACGGCCGCGATCCGTCCCTCGTCCCAGTACGTCCACGCGTCCGTCGAGAGGAGGAGCGGCGCGGCGAGCGGCGCCGTCTGGACGGCGACGGCGAGCGCGGCGACGAGCGCGACACGCGGCGGCGCGCGGCGCGCGAGCCAGACACCCGCGAGGTAGACGGCGAACGCGGCGACGAGCAGCCCGAGGAACCACCACGCGAGCGCGCCGTCGCCGTCCGGGTGGCCGCCGTGTCGCGGCACGAGCGGCGAGTCGTGCGGCCAGGCGAGCAGCGCGGCCGCGAGCGTCAGGCCGAAGGCCGCGCCCCCTGCGGCGAGCGCAGCCGGGCTACGGAATGTGGATCTCAGGCGGCGGCGGTGGTGCGGTCGTCGTCGGAGGTGGAGGCGGCGGCGGCGGCTCGGTCGTCGTCGTCGGCGGAGGAGGCGGAGGCGGCGGCGCCTGCGTGGTCGCAGGCACGGTCGGCCGGGCCGTCGTCGCCGGCGCAGACGTCCCGGTCGTGGTCGTCTCGGTCGTCGTCGTCGGCGCGAGGTAGTCGTATCCCGCGCCCGAGTAGGCCCACTGGCCGTGCCAGTAGACGTAATGCGGCTCGGACTTCGGCTGCGGGAAGGAGAGCACCTTCACCTTCCACAACGCCGACTCCATGAACAGGCGCCAGATCGTCGCCGGGAACGTGCCGCCGGCGACCGCAATCCCGTGCACGTTCTCCATCGGGATCTCGCCGCGCGGATAACCCATCCACACGGTCGTCTCGAGCTGCGGCGTGAAGCCGCAGAACCACGCGTCGGCGTGCGCGTCCGTCGTCCCGGTCTTGCCCGCGGCCGGACGGTCCGGGAGCGCCGCGCCGACTCCGGTTCCGTAGAGGACGTTTTCCTGCAGGATCTTCGTGACCTCCGCGGCGACCGCGTCCGAGATGACGCGCTTGCGGTCCGGATCGCCCCAGCCCGCGCTCTTGTCCACGTTGCCGTTCGGGAGGATCACCTTCGTGATCGCCATCGGCTTCGAGTAGACGCCGCCCGCGGCGATCGTCGAATACGCCGACGCCATGTCGAGCGGCGTGACGGCGATCGCGCCGAGTCCCATGGACGGCACGTAGCCGCCGTCGACGTCGAGCGGCGTCCGCACGCCGAGCTTGCGCGCCACGAACGCGACGTTCGCCGGGCCGACGTCGAGCGTCAGCCTTGCGTAGACGGTGTTGTCGGAGCGAAGCGTCGCGGATGCGACCGAGATGCCGCCGACGTACGTGTGGTCGTACGTCTGCACGTCCCAGCCCGGCGTGAGCGGGTCGGGCTGGTAGTGGAGCGGAGCCGACAGGTACGTCGTCGCCTCCGGGTTCATCCCCTGCTCGACCGCCGCCGTGAGCACGAACGTCTTGAACGTCGAGCCCGCCTGCCGGTGCGCCTGCGCGATCAGGTTGTACTGGTTCTGCTTCCTGCCGGGATAGACGGCCTCCATGGCGCGGATCGCGCCGTTCGACGGGTCGATCGACACGACCGCGGCGGCCGGATCGGTCGGGAGGTTCAGCGTCTCGTGGATCGCGCGGCGGGCTGCGCGCTGCAGGCGCGGGTCGATCGTCGTGTAGACGCGCAGCCCGCCGGACCGGACGCGCGCCTCGCCGTAGACCCGCGCGAGCTCGTCGTGCACGTAGCTGAAGAAGTACGGCTGCTTGATCTGCTTGTAGAGCTTGCCCGCATGGAGATGCAGGTCCGGATCGCCGACCGTCGCGTAGTACGCGTCGCTCGTGATCGCGCCCGTCGCGAGCATCGCGCGCAGCACCTCGTTGCGACGGCGCAGCGCCGCGTCCGGATTTCGGAACGGGTCGTACCGCGACGGCGCCTGTGGCAGGCCGGCGAGGAGTGCGGCCTGGGCGAGCGTCAGCTCGCTCGCCGGCTCCGAGAAGTACGTCTGCGCGGCGGCCTCGACGCCGTACGCCTGACTCCCGTAGTAGACCTGGTTCATGTACGCGGCGAGGATGCGCTGCTTCGGCCACTTCTGCGCGAGCTTGATCGCGAGGCACGCTTCCTTGAGCTTCCGCGTCACCGTTCGCTCGCGCGAGATGTAGAGGTTGCGCACGAGCTGCTGCGTGATCGTCGAGCCGCCCTGCACGACCTTGCCTGCGCGGACGTCGGCCCACAGCGCACGCGTCATGCCGATCGGGTCGACGCCGCCGTGGTGCCAGAAGCGCTTGTCCTCGATCGCGATCGTCGCCGCGGGCATCCACTTGCTGATCTCGGAGAGCGGCACCGGCTGGCGGTTCTTCTCCGCGGGGATGACACCGAGCAGCGAATCGTCACGCGCGTAGATCAGCGTGTTGACGCCGATCGAGATCGGCTGCAGCGATTCCAGCGAGCAACCGGCCTTGTAGGCGACCGCGCCGCCGAAGCCGACGCTGACGAGCGCGATCCCGATCGCGATCCCCACGAAGCCCGCGATCACGCCGGCGTGTCTGCGCCGCGAGATGCGCGACTTGCGCCGGTGGCGGCGGCGGTTCGCAACGAGGAACTCGAGGTCGTCGAGCTTCCGGCGCGGTCTCATTCGTAGACGCCGGCCGCGCGGAGGCGACGGTGCGCGCGCAGGAGCAGGTCGTGCTCGCGCGCCTCGGCGTCGGCGAGCGACTGTGCGCGCTCGCGCAACCTGATGACGGCGTTGCCGTCGAGCGAGGCGAGAACGACCTCTCCTTCCGTCTCGGTCCGCAACGCGGCGAGTACGGCGTCGAGGTCCTGATCGAGTGGGACCTGCACGGTCACTTCGGCAACCGTCTCCGAGCTTCGAATCGTGGAGTTGAGGATCGTATCCGAGGCGAGCTTCTCGTTCGGGATCACGAGCCGCACCCCGTCGGGGACGCGGATGAACGTGTAGGTGAGCCCGATCTCCTCGACGACGCCGGTAACGTCGTCGACCGTGACGGTGTCGCCGAGCCGCAGCGGCTGGCTGAGCGCGATCAGGATGCCGGCAATCACGTTCCCGATCGTCCGCTGCGCGGCGAAGCCGATGATCAGCCCGATCACCGCCGACGACGCGAGGATGCTCCCGGCGATCGTCCGCACCTGCGGGATGACGAGCAGCGCCGAGAGGACGCCGACGAAGACGATCGTGGACATCACCGTTCGCCGGATGACGCGGTAGCGCGTCACCGCATTCGGCGGCAGCTGCCGCCGGCCGAGCGCGAGATCGGCGAGCTTCGCGCCGACGACGGCGATGAGGATCACCACCCCCGCGATCACCGCTCTTTCCCAGAAGGGCATGACGTTTTCTATTCGGCGTCGAGCGGACGCCGTCCTGCGAACCCTTCTTCCAGGCCGTGCCAGTGCGCAACCTCGTCCTCGCCGAGCTGCCAGCAGAGCAGGATCTCCTCGCCTTCTCGCTGGGCGGGGAAGTCGACGAGTCCGGCGTCGAGGTCCTTGACGATCGCGCCGCGTTCGTGGATCGCGTTGACGGTGCGTGCGATGCCGATTCGCTCGCGTTCCTCCGCCGCTTCGAGATCGGCGAGCTGTTGCGCGTCGATGCCGCCGCCGTTGCCCGCGATGCGCTCCGCGAGCTCGGCACGCTCGAGCTGCAGCCGCTCGTGCGCCTGACGATGCGCGACGAGCTCCTCGACGAGCGGCCTGATCTCGTCGAGCGCGGCGTTCGCTTCCTCCGGCGTGAAGTGGCGCGGCATCCCGGGCCTATGATCCGGCCGTCGTGGTCACGGGTCAACGCACCCCCGAGACGGCCGCCCGACCGGAGCCGCCTCCGCTCCGCACACCGCGCGCCGCGCTCGAGATCTTTCTCTGGTCGCGCGCGGCGATCTGGCTCGCCGCGCTGCTGGCGCTGCTGACGCTCGAGCCGATGCGCAATCCGAAGGCCGGCCGTTGGGACGACCCGGTCGCGCACGATCTCGGGGAGGTGACGGACGTGTGGGCGCGCTGGGATTCCATTCACTTCCTCCGGATCGCGGAGCACGGCTACACGACGGCCGAGGCGTCGTTCTACCCGCTCTACCCGGCGCTGATCGCGGCGCTCGGCGGCGTGTTCGGCGACCACGACGTGCTCGCCGGGATCGTCGTCTCGCTCGCCGCCGCGCTCGCGGCCTTCGTCCTGCTCGAAAGGCTTGCAGAGCGACGCCTGGGAACGGCCGGTGCGCGCCGCGCCGTCCTCTACCTCGCGCTGTTCCCGACGGCGCTCTTCCTGCAGGCGGTCTACTCCGAGTCGCTCTTCCTCTTCCTCTGCCTCGCGACGTTCGCGCTCGCCGAGCGCGGGCGCTTTCCCGAGGCCGCCGCCGTCGCCGGGCTGGCAATCATCACGCGTCCCGTCGGACTCGCGCTGCTACCCCCGCTCGTGCTGCTGGCACGCCGGCGCTCGTGGCAGCTCTTGACCGTCGTTCCCGTCGCCGCGCTCTACCCGCTGCTCCTCTGGCGGCGCGTCGGCGATCCGTGGGAGTTCGCGCATGCGGAGGGAACGTGGCACCGGCATCTGTCGCCCGCGGGTCCGCTCGGCGGCGTGTGGGAGGCGCTGCGCGCGGGCTGGGCGGGCGTCGAGCAGGTCGCATCCGGCTCGAACACGCACGTCTACTGGACGGCGGTGTCGCGCGCCGACTCGGCCCCGCTGCGGACGGCGACGCTCAACCTCGAGCTGCTCGCGTTCCTCGTGCTCTTCGTCGCGCTGACGGTGATCGCGTGGCGGCGGTTCGGCGCGCCCTACGGGCTCTTCGCCGCGCTCAGCCTCGCCATCCCGCTCAGCGTTCCCAGCTCGCGCTGGCCGCTGCTCTCGCTGCCGCGCTTCGGGCTCGCGATCTTTCCGTTCTTCCTCGCGCTCGCGTGGCTCGGCCGCAACCCGCGGGCGCACGCCGCGATCCTCGGCCTGAGCGCGCTGCTCCTCGGCGTCTTCGTCACGCAGTGGGCGCTGTGGGACTGGGTGGCGTAGAGGTCCGGCGCCGCCGGCTCTCCGGCTGGCTCGCGCTCGTCCTCGCGCTCACGGCGCTCGACTACGGCGCGCGGCTGTCCGAGGGCAAGCCGCCGAAGGACGTCCTCTACCGCTGGGAGAACGCGCTCGGCGGCGCGATCGAGTTCGCGATCATCCTCGGCCTTGTCCTGCTGATCGCGCGCGGCGACCGTGCTCTCTTCGCGCTGCGCCGTCCGCGCAATGCCGGCGGCGCGGTCGGCGGCGCGCTGCTCGTTCTCCTCTCCGTCTACGTCCTCACGGCCCTGCTCTCGCCGATCCTCGATCCCGCCCGCGAGCAGGGCCTGACGCCTGACCACTGGGACTCGTCGCGCGCGACGCCGTTCATCGCCAACGCGCTGGTCATCTGTGTCGTTGCGCCGTTCGTCGAGGAGATCACCTTTCGCGGCGTAGGTTTCTCGCTGATCGCCGCGCGGTTCGGCGTCGAGCCCGCGATCGTCGCGACCGCAGTCTTCTGGGGACTCGCGCACGGACTGTTCGAGGCGCTGCCGCTGCTCGTCGGATTCGGGATCGGACTCGCGTGGCTGCGCGAGCGGCAGGACAGCATCGTGCCGGGGATGATCCTGCACGCGCTCTTCAACACGCTCGCGCTCGTCTACTCGTTGACGACCTGACCGCGGATATCGTCTCACCCCGTGAGCGAGCCCGACCCGATCATGCGCCAGCTGCGCGACCAGATCTCCGACAACGACCGGAAGCTCGTCGACGCGATCAACAAACGCCTCGAGCTCGTCGCGCGGCTGAAGCGCTACAAGGAGTCAAAGGGAATCGAGTTCGTCGACCCCGAACGCGAGGAGTGGATCCTCGCGTACCTCCAGCGCGCCAACCGCGGGCCGCTGTCGACCGACGGATTGCGCGAGCTGTTCGAGCACGTGCTCGAGCTCACGAAGCGCGAGGTGTGAGGGTTTAGGTCTCTTCGTCGCCGCCGGCGAACTCGTCCGGCGTGACGTTCTCGAGGAACGAGCGGAACTTCGACACTTCCTTTTCGAGGTCCGCGTCGTTGATCTCGTCGCCCTCGAACTCGATCGAGGACTCGTCGATCACCTCGTCGGCGACGAAGATCGGCGCGTCGGTGCGAACCGCGAGCGCGATCGCGTCTGACGGCCGCGAGTCGATCTCGAGCTCCGAGCCGTCCTGCTGGATCGTCACCTGCGCGAAGAACGTGTTCTCGCGCAACTCCGTGACGGCGACGCGGACGACCTGCACGTCGAGCTGCTGCAGCATGTCGGTCACGAGGTCGTGCGTCATCGGCCGTGGCGGCGCCGCGTTCTGCAAGCGCATGAGGATCGCCGCGGCCTCGGAGTGACCGATCCAGATCGGAAGGAACCGGTTTCCCTCGAGCGTCTTGAGCAAGACGATCGGCTGCTTGCCCACGAGGTCGAAGCTCACCCCGTAGACATGCATCTGCTGCATCACGGCGACCCCCGGTTCATGCCGCCATTCTAGCTCCGGGGGTCGAGCCGAAACCCTTACGACTCGGTGCCGGGATCCGGTTCGAGGTCGGAGAGCGGCACCCACGTCTGCTCGCCGGTCTCCGCGTCCTCGAGCAGCGCGCGCCGGTCGTCGACGCTCATCGGGTCGAGCCCGCGCAGGACGTAGCGCCGTCCCCGGTAGATGACGTGGTCTTCGATCTCCATCAGCCGCAGTGGTGACCCCTTTCGGGAGAGCAATCGGCCCGGAAGCGTGAGGGCGATATCCCTGAAACCGGCGTATCCGCCCACAGCACCGGGGCGTTGGACCGCTGTATGGACGACGTCTGGCTGCGCGACATCGAATCGCTCGAGGAAATCTCGCAGAACGGCGAGGCGCGCCGGATCTTCCTCCAGATGGCGGCGCTGCGGCAGGCCGGCAACATCGGCCGTTTCCTCTCCGAGCTCGCACGCGACCCGGCGATCGACGACAGCCTGAAGGGATCGCTGCGCGAGGTCGCGCAGGACGCCGACTTCCTCCACGCGCTCGAGGAGTACTGCCGCCTGACGACGATCGCGCACTGAGCTCGGAGCTACAATGCGCGCCGCGGGCGATTAGCTCAGTTGGTTAGAGCGCCGCTCTGATAAGGCGGAGGTCCGTGGTTCGAATCCACGATCGCCCACCTCCTCGCTACAGCGCTTCGAGAACCTCCACGAGCTCCTCGAGCTCGGTCTCGTTCGCAAAGGCGATCTCGAGCGTTCCCTGCGTCACCCGGACCGGCATGCCGGTGAGACGGTGCGCCGCGATACGTGCGCGCTCGGCAAGCGCGGGATCGATCTTTCCCGCACGACGTGGCTTCGTCTTCGCGCCCGCGACCTGCGCGGCGCGCTCCGCCGCGCGCACCGAGAGGCCGTCGCGCGCGATTCGCTGCGCGAGCTTCTTCCGGCCCGCGTCGTCGGGGACGGCGAGGACGGCGCGTGCGTGACCTTCCGTCAGCTCGCCGCGCACGAGCATCCACAGCACCTCGTCCGGAAGCTCGAGCAGCCGCAGCCGGTTCGACACGGACGGCTTCGAGCGACCGACACGCTCGGCGACGTCGCCGAGCGACAGCGAGAACTCGTCGATCAGCACCGCGTACGCGCGCGCCTCCTCGACCGCGGACAGGTTCTCACGCGCGACGTTCTCGACGAGCGCGAGCAGCAGCGAGTCGCGATCGTCGGCTTCGCGCACGACGGCGGGGACGGTGTCGATGCCCGCCTCGCGCGCCGCGCGCCAGCGGCGCTCGCCGGCGATCAGCTCGTACGTTCCGTCCGGCCGCGGCCGCACGACGACCGGCTGCAGCATTCCTTGATGGCGGATCGACGACGCAAGCCCGCTCGTCGCCTCCGGCTCGAAGCGGCGCCGGGGCTGGCGCGCGTTCGGGCGAATCTGCGCGACGGGGATCTCCGCGAGGCTCTGCCCGCCGCCGCCGACGAGGACCTCGAGCCCGCGACCGAGCCCGCGCCGTTGCGGCGTACTCATGCAGCCACCAGTCTGGCGACCTGGGCACGATCGACGAGCTCCATCGCGGCGCGCCAGTACGCGTCCGCACCGGCCGAGCGACGGTCGTAGGCGATCGCCGGCAGTCCGTGCGACGGCGCCTCCGCGAGCCGCACCGAGCGCGGGATCGAGGTCGCGAAGACACGGTCGCCGAACACGCGCCGCACCTCGTTTGCGACGTCCGACGAGAGCCGCGTGCGGCCGTCGACCATCGTCAGGAGCACGCCGCCGATCCGCAACCGCGGATTGAGGCGCGTGCGTACGAGCTCGACGGAGCTGGTGAGTTGCGAGAGGCCTTCGAGCGCGTAGTACTCGGCCTGGACCGGCACCAGCACCTGGTCGGCCGCCGCGAGTGCGTTCACCGTCAACGGTCCGAGCGACGGCGGGCAATCGAGGAAGACGAACTGGTACTGCTCGCGCGCTCCTTCCAGCGACTGCGCGAGGTACGACTCGCCGTCCGTCCGCTGCGCAAGCTCGACGACCGCGCCCGCGAGCTCCGGCCGCGACGGCACGAGGTCGAGGTTCGCGAACCGCGTCTTGCGGATGCAGTCCGCGAGCGGCGCGCCATCGAGCAGGTCGTACGTCGACGCGCCGTCCGCACGCTCGCCGAGCCCGGAGGTCGCGTTCGCCTGCGGGTCGAGATCGACGACGAGCGTCGCCGCGCCGGCCTCCGCGAGGCACGCGGCGAGGTTGATCGCGGTCGTCGTCTTGCCGACGCCGCCCTTCTGGTTTGCGAGCGCGTAGACCGTCCCGGGCACCCCAGGAACCTAGCTACGCAAGCGGACGTTTTCGGGCCATGCCGGAGCGACGGGGAAAGCCCTCCGGCGTCGGTCCGAGCTTGCGCAGGACGAGAAATCCGGGCGGCGCGTCCTCGAGCCGCGCGTTCAACTTCTCTGCCACCCGCGCGACGCGTTCCGGCTCGGCGGTCGGGCCGACCCACAGCACGACGGCGCCGCCCTCGCGTACGAGCGGCAGACACCATTCCGCAGCCACGGGCGGCGGCGCGAGCGCCTTCGCGACGGCGACGCCGAACGCGTCGGTCTCCTGCTCCTCCGCGCGCCCGTGCACAACGTGCGCGTTCGGCGGCGCGTGCTCGCGCAGGAAGTCGCACTTGCGTCCGGTCGCCTCGAGCAGGACGAACTCGCGCTCCGGCAAGGACACCGCGAGCGGGATCCCGGGCGCACCGCCTCCGGAGCCGACGTCGACGACGGGGCCTTCCTCGCGCGCGACGAGCTCGAGCCCGCGCAGCGAGTCGTCGAGCAGCACGCGCCGCGCCTCGTCGGGGTCGTCGATCGCTGTCAGGCCGGGCGCCGCGACGAGAGCGCTAAGCCAGCGCTCAAGTCGGGCTGACGACGACGTAGCGATTCGGCTCCGTCCCCTCGGACGAGGTCTCGACGCCGTCGAGGTCCTGCAGCCGCACGTGGACGACCTTTCGCTCGACCGCCGTCATCGGCTCGAGCTCGACCGGCCGCCCGCTGTCGATTGCCTCGCGCGCGCTGCGCACCGCGAGCTGCTCGAGCACGACTCGGCGCCGCTCGCGGTAGCCGGCCGCGTCGACGGTGACGCCGATCCGCTCGCCGCCGCCGCGGTTGACAATCGCGTTGACGACGTACTGGATCGCGTCGATCGTCTGGCCGCGCCGCCCGATCAGCATGCCGAGGTCGCCGCCCGTGCACGACGCGATGAGCCCGTCCTCCGTCTCGCGTACTTCGACACGGCAGCTCGCGCCGAGCTCGAACGCGATCCGCTCGACGAGCGAGCGAACGTCGGCGGCGAGCTCGCTCTCGTCCTTGGCCGGCTCGGCACGCGGTACGTCGCCGACGGTCGCGACGACGCGCGCCGGCGCGAAGCCGACGCCGAGCAGACCGCGCTCGCCCTCCGACACGACCTCGAACCTGACCGCACTCTTGTCGAGTCCCGGCCGTAGGCGCTCGAGCTCCCGCAGCGCCGCCCACTTCGCCTCGCCGACGGTCTCCCCGGTCGTCTCGACGAAGAGGTCGTTCGTCATCTGCGGGCTTTCTTCTTCTTCCGCCGCACGATCCGCGGCTGCCCGGACGGTGGCGGCTTCGGAGCCTCGCGTCGGGCGCCGTCGCCCGCCGAGCCGTCGTCGCGCGGCTTCGGCGGCGTGCGCGACGTGCGCTTCTCGGGCGGCGCCGGCTTCGGGACGAGCTGCCGCGTCACGAGTCCCTGCCCGACCGTCCAGAGGTTCGTCGTCATCCAGTAGAGGACGAGGCCGGTCGGGAAGCGCGAGATCACGGGCAGGAACACGATCGGCAGCACCATCATCAGGTAGCGCTGCGTCTTGTCCATCGTCGCGGACATGAAGTACGTCGACGAGACCTGGCTGCCGGCGTAGATGACGAGCAGCAGGTAACCGGACCAGTGCGAGGTCACCGGGTCGGCGACGCTCGGGACGACGTGCAGCCACGAGAGCGAGGTCTTGTCCGGAACGTGCTTCGAGAAGTTCCGCAGCACGTAGAAGAGCGCGATGAAGACCGGGAACTGCGCGAGCAGCGGCAGGCACGACGCCGCGGGGTTGATGTTGTTCTCGCGGTAGAACTTCATCAACTCCTCGTTCATCTTCTGGCGGTCGCCCTTGTACTTCTTCTGAATCTCCTTCATCTGCGGCGCATGCGCCTGCAGGTTCTGCATCGAGTGGATCTGGCGGACGACGAGCGGCACGAGCACGATGCGGACGAGCACCGTCAGCGCGACGATCGACCACGCCCAGGGCAGGCCGGCACTGTTGTGGAAGAAGTCGAGGATCGACCGCAACAGGTTCTCGAGCGGCGTGATCGGGCTCGCCACGATCATGCGTAGTCCACTCCTCCGCGGCTCCACGGGTTGCAGCGCAGGAGGCGCCACGCGGCCTTCGCCGAGCCGACGACGAGGCCGTGCTTGCGCAGCGCGTCGATCGCGTACTGCGAGCACGACGGGTGGTACTTGCACTGGCCCTTCGGCAGCAGCGCGCCGACCGAGTACCGCCACACGTAGACGAGTGCGATCCCGATGTACCTCACGCCGCCGCCTTCTGCAGGACCTCGCCGACGCGCTCCTGCACCCACTCGAGACCACGCTGCTCGGCGCTCTCGCCGAAGCCGGGCCGCGCGATCAGCACGTAGTCGCGGCCGCCGTGCACCTGCGGCAGCAGCGTCCGCCACGCCTCGCGCAGCTGGCGCTTGATGCGGTTGCGCACGACCGCGGAGCCTGTGCCCTTCGGCACCGCCAGCCCGAGCCGGGGCTCCTCGGCGCCGTCCTCGCGCGGGAACCAGTAGAGGACGAGGAAGCGCGTCGAGACCGACTTCCCCTGCCTGTAGACGGCGTCGAAGTCGCGCGAGCGGCTGAGCCGATACCGGCGCTGCACCGCCGTTACGCGGACAAGCGCTTCCGGCCCTTGCCGCGGCGGCGCTTCAGGATCAGGCGGCCGGCGCGCGTGGACATCCGGGCGCGAAAGCCGTGCCGACGCTTGCGCCGACGCACATTGGGCTGGTAGGTCCGCTTCAAGGAACGAGCAAAGAGGGAGAAAATTTCGCCGTCGGGGTCGCGGCGCCGAGGCAGTATAGACGCTGGTCATCCACCGAGTTGTCCACAGCCCGACGTGTGCGAATTGCAGCGCGAAGCGGTCGGCCACACACCCGTTTCCACACCTGTGGAGAGCCGTGTGGACGCGGAAAAATCCCTGCAAAGCCGCGATTTTGGTTGTGGGAAAGCTCACTGGTATGCTCGCGCCTCCCGAGGACTCGACCTGTGGAAGGAGCGCGGCCGGCGACGTGGAGGGTCAAATCGAGCTGACTGCGGAGAGTCTGTGGGCGGAGGTCGCCGGTCGGCTCAAGGGGGCCCTCAACGAGACCACGTACAAGACGTGGTTCGACGGCGCCGAAGGCGTGGAGCTCACCGACGACGCGTTCGTCGTCGCCGTCCCGAATGACTTCACACGGGAGTGGATCGAGGGTCACTTCCTCGACCTGATATCGGCGGCGGTGCGCGACGTCGGCGGCCAGGAGCGGCGCGTCGGCCTCGCCGTCACCGCCCGCGAGCCGGACCTCACCGCCTCGATCCAGCCGCCGCGGCGTCGCTCGGAGGGCGGCGGCCCGGCCGGGATGAACCCGAAGTACACGTTCGACTCCTTCGTGATCGGCTCGTCGAACCGCTTCGCGCACGCCGCCGCGCTCGCGGTCGCGGAGGCGCCGGCGCAGGCGTACAACCCGCTCTTCATCTACGGCTCGACCGGACTCGGGAAGACGCACCTCCTGCAGGCGATCGCGCAGTACACGAGCGACCACGCGAGCGGCCTGACCGCGCGCTACGTCACCTCGGAGACGTTCATGAACGACTTCATCAACTCGCTCCGCGACAAGCGCATCGAGGGCTTCAAGCAGCGCTATCGCAACTACGACGTGCTCCTGATCGACGACGTCCAGTTCTTCGAGCACAAGGAGCGGATCCAGGAGGAGTTCTTCCACACGTTCAACTCGCTCTACGAGGCGGGCTCGCAAATCGTCATCTCGAGCGACCGCCCGCCGCGCGAGATCTCGACGCTCGAGGAGCGGCTGCGCTCGCGGTTCGAGTGGGGCCTGATCACCGACATCCAGCCGCCCGACCTCGAGACGCGCATCGCGATCCTGCGCAAGAAGGTCAAGACCGACGGCATCGCCGTCCCCGACGCGGAGGTGCTGACCTTCATCGCCTCGCGCATCTCGACGAACATCCGCGAGCTCGAGGGAGCGCTGACGCGCGTCGTCGCGTTCAGCTCGCTGACCGGCAGGCCGATGACGACGGAGCTCGCACAGGACGTGCTGAAGGACGTCTTCCCACAAGGCGAGCTCGCCGAGGTGTCGATCAAGCGGATCCAGGAGACGGTCTCCGACCGCTTCGGCCTCTCGCTCGAGGAGCTCTGCGGCGACAAGCGCTCGCAGAACATCGTCTATCCGCGGCAGGTCGCGATGTACCTCTCGCGCGAGCTGACCGACTCGTCGTTGCCGAAGATCGGCAAGGAGTTCGGCGGCCGCGACCACACCACCGTCATCCACGCGACGTCGAAGATCGCGCGCCTGATCAAGGAAGATCGCTCTGTGTACAACCTTGTGCAGGAGTTGACCGCGCGCATCAAGCAGGTCCGCTGATTTCTGTGGACGCGACCTCGAGGCGATCCGCGGCTGTGGGACCTTGCGACTTTTCCACCGTCCGCGTCCCCTGGCAAAATCGCTCAACCACCGGCCTGAGAAGCCCTATACCGGTCCCCACACCCTCTACGTACTACAACAAGGTTTTCTTTCAATGATGGAAACAGACATCATGGTCGGCGCCGGTATGAAGTTGACCTGCGCACGCGAAGACCTCGTGTCGCGGCTCGGGATCGTCTCTCGCGCCGTGTCGACGCGCGCGACGGTGCAGATCCTCGCCGGCATCCTGTTGCGGGCCGAGAACGGAGAGCTCGAGCTCGCGGCGACGGACATGGAGCTCTCGCTGCGCACGTCGCTCGACGCGCAGATCGAGGACGGCGGCTCGGTGGTTGTGCCCGGACGGACGCTGCTCGACATCGCGCGCCTCCTGCCGGCGGACGAAGTACAGATCACCCACGTTCCCGAGGAAGGCGTCGTCGAGATCGTCTGCGGCCCGCACCGGTCGCGGCTGCACACGTACAGCGCGGAAGACTTCCCGCGCCTGCCGGACGTCGACGCGGCGCCGACGTTCACCGTGGATTCGGAGGCGTTGCTCGAGACGGTCGCGCAGGTCTCGCGTTCCGCGTCGCGCGACGAGTCGCGTCCGGTCCTGACAGGAATCCTCGCGCGCTTCGAAGGCGGCAAGCTCGTGATGGCCGCGACCGACTCCTACCGGCTCGCGGTCAAGGAGACGCAGTTGCCGAGCGAGGCGCCGGAGCTCGAGGCGATCATTCCGGCACGCGCGCTGACGGAGCTCGCGCGTGTTGCCGGCGACGCGACGGAGCTCGAGCTCGGCGTGCACGAGAACCAGGTCGTCTTCCGTGTCCCGCGCGTCGTGCTGACGACGCGCCGCATCGACGGTCAGTTCCCGAACGTCAAGCAGTTGCTACCCGAGACGTTCGAGCACATCGTGGTGCTGCCGCGCTCCGAGCTGCTCGACGTCGTGCGGCGCGTGTCCGTGATGGCGCAGCGCAACTCGCCGCTGCGGTTGCGGTTCGCCGAGGGCGAGCTGCGCATCTCCGCGCAGACTGTAGACGTGGGCGAGGCGACCGAGGCGATTCCCGCGTCGTTCACCGGCGATCCGCTCGAGATCGGATTCAACCCCGAGTTCCTCCGCGACGGAATCGAGTCGGTCCCGTCGGACGAGGTGCGCCTGAAGCTGATCTCGCCGCTGCGGCCCGGGCTGATCACCGGCGAGGCGGACGACTACTCGTACCTGATCATGCCGATCAGGCTCGCGGGCTGATCGTTCAGTCGGTCTCGCTCGTCGACTTCCGCTCGTACGCACGGCTCGAGCTCTCGCTCGCGCCCGGGATCGTGCTCGCGGTCGGCCCGAACGGCGCCGGCAAGACGAACCTGCTCGAGGCGCTGCACGTCGGCACGCAGGGCTTCTCGCCGCGGACGCGCCTCGACGCACAGCTGATTCGCTTCGGCTGCCCGTCGAGCCGTGTCGCCTTGAGTGGGATCCTCGGGAAGACCCCCGTCATGGCTCGCGTGGAGCTGTCCCTCTCGGCCGCGAAGCAGGCCTCGCTGAACGGCGCACGGCTCGCCGCGGCCGAGCAATTGCGGCGCGAGGTGCAGACGCTTGTCTTCACGCCGGACCGCCTCGCGCTCGTGAAGGGAGGTCCCGCCGCGCGGCGCGCCTACTTCGACCGCGCGCTCGGCCGCCTGCAGCCGGCCCGCGCGAACGTCCCGACCGACTATGCGGCCGCCGTCGCCCAGCGCAACGCGGCGCTTCGGCGTGCGGCCGCAGGCATCTCGTCCCGCGACGTGATCGCGCCGTGGACGGAGCAGGTCGCGGCGCTCGGCACCGAGCTCGTCGCTGCGCGCGAGGACACGCTCGCGAGTCTCGTGCCCGGCTTCCGGTCGCGTGCGGAGGAGCTCGGTCTTCCCGACGCGACGCTGGTCTACGAAGGAGTCGCGCCGAGCGTCGCCGAGCTCGAGCGCCGGCTCGACCGCGACGTCGAGCGCGGCACGACGAGCGCCGGACCGCACCTCGACGACGTGCGACTGCTCGCAGGGGAGCGTGACCTGCGCGGCTTCGGCTCGCAGGGCGAGCAGCGTTTGACCGTCCTCTCGCTGCTGCTTGCCGAGGCGCAGCTCGTCGCGGAACGGCGCGGCGTCGCGCCGCTGCTCCTGCTCGACGACGTCCTCTCCGAGCTCGATCCGAGCCGCCGCCGCGTGCTTGCCGCCGCGGTCGAGGGAATGGGACAGACCGTGATCACCGCGACGCAGCGGTCGGCGCTGCCGGTCGAGCCCGCGCAGCTCGTGGAGGTGGAGCCTGGATCCGCTCGGTGACGACGTCCGCCGCGAGCTCGAGCGGTTCGGGCCGCAGGCCGCGATCGGCAAGCTCGCGGAGGTCTGGTCCGGCGCGGTCGGCGAGCAGATCGCGCGGAACGCCTGGCCGGCGCGCGTCGGGCGCGACGGGACACTCCACGTCCACACGAGCTCCTCGGCGTGGGCGTTCGAGCTTGCGCAGCTCGAAGGAGAGATCCGGAGCAGGCTCGGCTCGTACGCGCCGAAGAAGCTTCGGTTCGCACCGGGACCGCTGCCGGAACCCGCCTCGCCGGCCGCAGACGAGGCCGTTTCGAACGCGCCGACGCCGACGCCGGAGGAGGCGCAGCTCGCGGGAGAGCTCGCCGCTCCGATCGACGACGAAAAGCTTCGGAATTTGGTCGCTCGCGCCGCCGCCGCGAGCCTTGCGAAACACGCTGAATAGCCGCCTTTTCTGGTACACTGAGGTCAGCCCGCAAACCTTGGATTTGCAGGGCTTTTTCCTTAATGGCTGAAGCAGCTTACACCGCTAAGGACATCACGGTCCTCGAAGGCCTCGAGGCGGTCCGTCTGCGGCCCGGCATGTACATCGGGTCGACCGGCGCCAGGGGTCTCCACCACCTCGTCTACGAGGTCGTCGCCAACGCCGTCGACGAGGCGCTGGCCGGCCGTAACGACCGCGTCGAGGTGACGCTGCGTCCCGACAACTCGGTCACCGTGCGTGACTGGGGCTCGGGGATTCCGGTCGACCTGATGGCGGATCAGGGTCTGCCGGCGCTCACCGTCGTGCTGACGAAGCTGCACGCCGGCGGGAAATTCGGGCAGGGCGGCTACAAGGTCTCCGGCGGGCTGCACGGCGTCGGTGTGTCCGTCGTCAACGCGCTGTCGGAGTGGCTGATCGCCGAGGTCCATCGCGACGGCAAGGTCTACCGGCAGGAGTTCGCACGCGGGGTTCCGCAGGACGACATGCAGGTCGCCGGCGACGCGATCACCACCGGCACGACGATCACGTTCATGCCGGATGCGGAGATCTTCGAGGAGATCGAGTGGTCGACAGAGACCCTGTCCCAGAGCCTGCGCGAGACGGCGTTCCTCACACGCGGGCTGCGCATCACGCTCACCGACGAGCGCGCCGGCGGCGAGCGCGTCGAGTTCCACTACGAGGGCGGCATCCGCGACTTCGTCGCGCACATCAACGAGGCGAAGGATCCGATCCACAAGCACATCGTCTACTTCGAAGGCGAGAACGAGCTCGGCCAAGTCGAAGTGGCGATGCAGTGGAACACCAAGTACGTCGAGTCCGTCTTCTCGTTCGCCAACAACATCAACACGCACGAGGGCGGCTCGCATCTCTCCGGCTTCAATGCGGCGCTGACGCGCACGCTGAACAAGTACGCGCGCGACAAGGCGCTGCTCAAGGAGAAGGAGGACAACCTCGAGGGCGAGGACGTCCGCGAGGGCCTCGCCGCCGTCATCTCCGTGAAGCTGCAGGAGCCTCAGTTCGAGGGCCAGACGAAGACGAAGCTCGGCAACCCGTGGGTGCGCGGCTTCGTCGAGCAGACGGTGAATGCGCGTCTCGCCGAGTTCCTCGAGGAGAACCCGACGGATGCGAAGCAGATCATCATGAAGGCGATCTCCTCCGCGCGCGCACGCCAGGCGGCTCGCAAGGCGCGAGACCTGACCCGGCGCAAGGGCGCCTTCGGCGGCGGCATGGCGAAGAAGTTCGCCGACTGCCAGGTGCGCGATCCCGAGTTGACCGAGCTCTTCATCGTCGAGGGCGACTCCGCGGGCGGCTCCGCAAAGCAGGCGCGCGACAAGTCGAACCAGGCGATCTTGCCGCTGCGCGGGAAGATCATCAACAGCGAAAAGAACCGGATCAACAAGGTGCTCTCAAATGCCGAGATCCAGTCGCTCGTGCAGGTGATCGGCACCGGTATCGGCGACGAGTTCGACATCGCAAAGCTCCGCTACAACCGGATCATCGTGATGACGGACGCCGACGTCGACGGCGCGCACATCCGCACGCTCATCCTCACGTTCCTCTATCGGCACATGCAGGAGCTGTTCGACCGCGGCAACGTGTACATCGCCGTGCCGCCGCTCTACCTCGCAAAGCTCGGCCAGCAGGAGACGTACCTCGTCAAGGAGGCGCAGCTCGAGGAGCTGCTCGTGCGCGAGAAGTTCCCGGACCTCGAGATCGTGGCTCGCGACGGCACCGCGGTCAAGCTGACGGAGGCGAAGTACACACGCTTCCAGCGCGCGCTCGTGGAGTTCGAGGGGTGGTCGGCTCGACTGCGCTCGGACTTCGGTCCCGACGCCGCCGACTTCGTCGTCACGCACGGCATCGTCGAGTCGGACGCGAGGACGCCCGCGGAGGTTGCGAAGCTCGTCGAGTCGCTGCCGGCGGAGGGCTACGAGCTGTCCGTGCTGCACGCAGACGGCGACGGGGTGCGGATCAAAGTCGTCGAGGTCGAGACGAGCGCCGCACACGAGGTCACGATTCCGAGCGAGCTGCTCGCGTCCCCGATCTACGACCACGTGCGCCGCACGCACGAGCGACTGCGCGAGGTGGCGGGCGGCCTGCCGCCGTTCACGCTCAAGCTCGGTAAGCACGACGCGGAGGCCGACACCTTCGAGCACTTGCGCGACCGCGCGATCGAGCTCGCCAAGGAAGGCATCCAGATCAGCCGCTTCAAGGGCCTCGGCGAGATGAACCACCACCAGCTCTGGGAGACGACGATGGATCCGCAACGGCGCATGCTCGTACGCGTCGACGTCGAGGATGCGTCGCGCGCCGACCTGTGGTTCTCGCGCCTGATGGGCGACCAGGTCGAGCCGCGCCGCGACTTCATCGAACAGAACGCCCAGGACGTTCGCTTCCTCGACGTTTGATGTCCGACCTGACGCACGATCCGATCGGAGGCGGCCGCATCGAGAGCCGCGAGCTGGAGCAGGAGATGCGCTCCAGCTTCCTCGACTACGCGATGTCGGTCATCGTCAGCCGCGCGCTGCCCGACGTGCGCGACGGGCTCAAGCCCGTGCACCGGCGTGTCCTGTACGGGATGCACGAGGACGGGTTGCAGCCGCACCGGCCGTACAAGAAGTCGGCCGCGACAGTCGGTACGGTGATGAGCCGCTACCACCCGCACGGCGACTCCGCGATCTACGACACGCTCGTGCGCATGGCGCAGTCGTTTTCGCTGCGCTACCCGCTGATCGACGGCCAGGGCAACTTCGGCTCGATCGACGGTGACCCTGCTGCGGCCATGCGGTACAGCGAGGCGCGTCTGTCGCGGATCGCGACCGAGCTGCTGCGCGACATCGACGCCGACACGGTCGACTTCGAGCCGAACTACGACGAGTCCCGTCGACAGCCGAGCGTCCTGCCGTCCAGATTTCCGAACCTGCTCGTCAACGGCTCCGCCGGCATCGCCGTCGGCATGGCGACGAACATTCCGCCGCACAACCTCGGCGAGGCGATCGACGCCGTCGTCGCGATGATCGAGAAGTCCGACATCGACGTCGAAGGCCTGATGAAGCACATCAAGGGCCCCGACTTCCCGACCGGCGGCTACATCGTCGGCCGCTCGGGCATCCGTGACGCGTATCGGTCGGGCCGCGGCCGCATCGTCATGCGCGCACGTGCGCATGTCGAGGAGCTGCGCGGCGGCAAGAACGCGATCATCGTCACCGAGCTGCCGTACGGCGTGCGCAAGGGTGGCGAGGGCGGTGTGATCGAGAAGATCGCCGAGCTCGTGGAGAACAAGGTGCTGACCGAGATCCCCATGAGTGACGACGCGCTCGCGGATCATTCCGACAAGGACGGCATGCGGATCTACATCGAGCTGAAGCGCGAGGCGATTCCGCAAGTGGCGCTGAACAAGCTCTTCAAGCACACGCCGCTGCAGACGTCGTTCGGGTACAACGCGGTCGCGCTCGTGGACGGCGTCCCGAAGACGCTGTCGCTGCTCGAGCTCGTTCGGCACTACCTCGACTTCCAGCGCGAGGTCGTCACGCGCCGCTCGAAGTTCGAGTTGCGCAAGGCCGAGGCCCGCGCGCACATCCTCAACGGCTACCTGATTGCGCTCGACAACCTCGACGCCGTGATCAAGTTGATCCGCGCAGCCGTCGACACGGATGCCGCACGCACCGGCCTGATGGAGAAGTTCGCGCTCAGCGAGCTGCAGGCGCAGGCGATCCTCGACCTGCGGCTCGCGCGCCTCACCGGGCTCGCGCGCAAGGAGGTCGAGGACGAGTACGCCGACCTGCAGGAGCGGATCGCCGAGCTGCGCGCGATCCTCGGCGACCGTGCTCGCATCGACGCCGTGATCAAGGAGGAGCTGCTCGAGATCAAGGAGATCTACGGCCGCAAGGACGACCGCCTGACGGAGATCGTCGCCGCGGAGGACGAGCTCGAGCTCGAGGACCTGATCGCGGAAGAGGACATGGTGATCGCGATCACGCAGTCCGGCTACATCAAGCGGCTACCGGTGACCGCGTATCGCGAGCAGCGTCGCGGCGGAATCGGCGTCATGGGGATGGACCTCAAGGAAGAGGATTACATCGAGCATCTCTTCGTCGCGTCGACGCACGACTACATCCTCTTCTTCACGAGCGTCGGCAAGGTCTACCGCCTGAAGGTGCACGAGCTACCGCTCGGCTCGCGACAGTCAAAAGGCCGCGCGATCGTCAACCTGCTGCCGTTCCGTCAAGACGAGAAAGTGCGCACCGTCGTGCAGACTCGTGATTTCAAGGAAGCCGAGTACCTCGTGTTCGCGACGAAGAAGGGTGTCGTCAAGAAGACGAAGCTCGACGCGTACAACACGAATCTGAAGGCAGACGGGATCATCGCGATCAAGATGCGCGAGGGCGACGAGCTCGTCGGCGTCCGTCACTCGTCCGGCAAAGACGACGTGCTGATGGTCTCGCGTGCCGGACAGGCGATTCGTTTCCACGAGACCGACGTGCGCGCGATGGGCCGCGACGCGTCAGGCGTTCAGGGCATGCGGCTGCGCGCAGACGACGAGGTAATCTCGATCAACATCGCGCAGAACGACGCCGACCTGCTCGTCGTCACCGAGAACGGGTACGGCAAGCGAACGCGCATCGACGAGTATCCGGTCAAGGGCCGCGGCGGTCTCGGCGTGAAGACGGTCCAGCTCACCGAGGCGAAGGGCAAGCTCGCCGGCGCGCGCGTCGTGCGCGACGGCTACCAGGTGATGCTCATCTCCACCGGCGGTACGGTGATCAAGATGCCGGTCGACGACATTCGCCGCATGGGCCGCTCGACGCAGGGCGTGATCGTGATGCGCCTGCGCGAAGGCGAGCAGGTCTCGACGCTGGCGCCCGTGGTCGAGGCCGAGTCCGAAGCGGAGCCCGCCGAGTAGCGGCCGGCCGCCGAGGCTCCAAGGACTCGGCGGATTCCGGCTGATTTTCCTCCCGGACCCCTTTTCAACCGGGTGCCGTCCGTTGTATACCTAAAGGCGTTGGGGTCTGAATCCGATTCTGAGCGAGGCGGTACATGGCGATCAGCAGACAAGTAGACCTTCTTGAACCTGTAAATCTGGCCGACCACCTGACGAAGGTGGAGCTCTACCTCGGCCAGGTTTGCCAGATCGCCGGCATCTCGAAGATGCAGCTCGACTACTGGACGAACAAGGCCCAGATCCCGACGAAGGGCAAGAAGCAGCGGATCTACGACATCGACGCGCTCGAGACCGTCATGCTGATCAAGCAGGCGAAGGACAAGGGTCTCAACCTCGGTGCGGCGATCGAAGCCGCCCGCCGCTTTCGCGAAGAGCGGCAGGGCATCTCTCCGCCGGCCTAGACCGCGTCGTGCAACGCCGCGGCCGCGTCCTCGGGTGCGAGCGGGTTGATCGACCAGCCGGCGCCGAGCTCGACGCCGGCGAGGATCGACAGGCGCGGCAGCACCTCGAGGTGCCAGTCGCCGGAGTCGTGCAGCCACGCGTTCAGCGGCGCGGCACCGGCCGCGGCATGGACGCGTCGTACCGCCTCGCCGAGCAGCTGCGCCGCCGCCGGCAGCAGCTCGTCCTCGAACGCGTTCGCGCGCGGCGCTGCCGGCGCGATCACGCACTCGTACGGCATCCGGCTCGCGTACGGGCACGCGAGCACGAGCCCGCCGCGCTCGGCGACGACCGTCCAGCGCTCGCGGTCGACCTCGTGCTGTGTCTCCGGCGGCGGCTCCGGCAGCCAGACGAGCTGCGAATGCGTGTGCGGCAGGCTTGCACCCGCCTCGCGCCCCTCGTTGACGAGTGCGTGAAGGTACCCGGTGGGGACGCCGGCGCGGCGCCGCGACCACGCCTCCGCGACCAGCGCGAGCTCGTCGTCGTCCAGCTCCGCGACCGACCGCGCGTGACGCGGCGTGTGGACGACGACCTCCTGCCGCGCGAACGCGGGATAGAGGTTCGGCACGACGCGCACCTGCCACGGGTCGCCGAGCGTCAGCGTGTGCGGCGGCGTGCGGTCCTCCCGGCCCGCGCAGAACGGACACTGTTCGAGCTCCTCGGCCGTCGGCGGCTCGAGCTCCGCGCGCGCGGCGCCGGGGCGCTTCGCACGTGCCGGCGCGATCGCGACGCGCCTGCCCGTCAGCGGGTCAGTCCGAAGATCGGTCAGTGCGCTCGAGGAAGGGCTTGAGGAGATCGATCGGCGCCGGGAAGACGATCGTCGTCGCCTGCGAGGAGCCGAGCTCGAGCAGCGTCTGCAGGTAGCGGAGCTGCAGCGCCACCGGATGCGCCTCGATCACGAGCGCCGCGTCCTTCAACCGCTCCGACGCTTGGAACTCGCCCTCGGCGTTGATCACCTTCGCGCGCCGCTCGCGTTCCGCTTCCGCCTGGCGCGCCATCGCGCGTTGCATCCCCGACGGAATCTCGACGTCCTTCACCTCGACGATCGACACCTTGATGCCCCACGGCGCCGTCGCCTCGTCGATGATCGTCTGCAGGATCGCGTTGATCTTGTCGCGTTCCGAGAGCAGCTCGTCGAGCAGGTGCTGGCCGAGAACGGAGCGCAGGGTCGTCTGAGCGATCTGCGACGTCGCGACCATGAAGTTCTCGATGTTCACGATCGCCGCCTTCGGATCGACGATCCGGAAGTACGCGACCGCGTTCACGCGCGCCGGCACGTTGTCCTTCGTGATCACTTCCTGCGGCGGAATGTTGAGCGTGATCGTGCGCAGGTCGACGCGCACCATCCGGTCGACGACCGGGATCAGCAGGAAGAGACCGGGTCCCTTCGGCGGGTCGAGCAGCCGCCCGAGCCTGAAGACGACGCCGCGCTCGTACTCCCGCGCGACCTTCACGGCCGAGATCAGGAAGAGGATGAGGATGAAGACGACCGCCGCGAGAGCGATCAGCGCTGCGCCCATGGACTGATCCTATGCGCTAGACGCGGTGGACCTTCAGGCGCAGGCCTTCGACCTCGTCTACCTCGACCTGCTCGCCCGGCTCGAGCGAGGTTCCGTCGCTGGTCTCCGCACGCCAGAGCTCGCCGCGGACGAACACGAGGTCCTCGCCTCGGACGACGCCGTGCGCGCCCACCATCGCCGCCGGCATCGCCGAGGGCTGCCGCCTCGCCTGCACCGCCTTGCCGAGCGCGAACGCCATGAAGCCGCCGATCGTGCCGGTGAGGGCGATCACGAACCACGTGTTCACGTGGTACGGCGCCGGCGCGTCGTGGAACAGCGTCAGCATCCCGACGCCGAGCGCGACCAGCCCGGACAGCGTGAGCGCTCCGTGCGTCACGACGTGCGCGTCGATGACGAGGAGCGCGAGCCCGAGCAGGATCAGGGCGACCCCCGCCCAGCTCGTCGGAAGGATCGAGAAGCCGAACAGCGCGACGACGAGCGACACGGCGCCCAGCGCGCCCGGGAGCACGACGCCGGGATGGAAGACCTCGAAGATGATGCCGCCGATTCCGGCGAGGAAGAGAAGCGAGAGCAGGTTCGGGTCGATGAGCGTGTTGAGCAGCCGCGTCAGGAACCCCATTCGCTTCGTCACGATCGTGTCGCCCGCGGTGTGGAGCGTGAAGCCGCGGAGCTGAACGTGCCGGCCGTCGATCTTCTGCAGCAGCGCCGGCAGGCTCGGTGCGATCAGGTCGACGACGTTCATCTGCAGCGCCTCGTCCGCCGTCAGGTTCGACGCCTTGCGCACCGCGAGGTCGGCCCACTTCGCGTTCCGTCCGTGTGCGCTCGCGAGATTGCGGAGCGATGCCGCGGCGTCGTTGAGGATCTTCCGCTTCAGATCGCTGTTGGGGATGTTCCCGCCCGAACCCGTGATCGGCGTCGACGAGCCGATGTTCGAGACCGGCGACATCGCGAGGACGTCTGCCGCCTCCGAGATCCACACGCCCGCACTCGCTGCGCGGGCGCCGTTCGGGAAGACGTAGACGATCACCGGCTCGCGCGCACCGAGCTCGGCCTGCACGATCTTCCGCATCGACGTGTCGAGACCGCCCGGCGTGTCGAGCAGGATGACGAGCGCGTCGTAGTCGGCGCCTTCGTCGATCCTGTCGCTCAGCCATCCCTGCGTGACCGGATTCACCTCGGCGTCGAACCGCACCGCGAGCACCTTGCCGTTGCCGGCGGCGGCGGGGGCGGCTGCGACGAACGCGACCGCGGCGACGAGGAGAAAGAGCTTCACGTTGTAAGGATTCCTGAAGCGGGGTTGCCGGTGCAGGAGGGCTTTGGCACGGTGGAGAAGGGGTTGAGTTCGTGAAGCGCCTGTTCGCCATCCTGCTGGCCGCGCTCGGCGTGGCGCCGGCCGCGCACGCAGCGGCTCCCGTCCGCATGGTCGTGCGCGACGTGCCGCTGCGCGCGACCCGCTCGCTTGCCGCCGCGACGCCCCGTTTCAACCTCGTCGGCCTCCACTGGCAGGGGTCGGGAACGCCGTGGTACCGGACGCGCGACCTTCACGGGCGCTGGGGCGCGTGGAAGGAGGGCGACGACGACTGGGGCCGCGCCGGCACGTGGCGGCGGGGCAATCCCGACTGGAGCGGCCCGGCCGACGCGATCCAGATCCGCAGCGCCGGCCGTGTGACGCGCGTTCGCGAGTACCTGCTCTGGAGCCCGCCGGTCGCGCTCCCCGCGCGGCGGCTGCAGCTCGCCGGTGCCCCGGCGATCGTCACGCGCGCCGAGTGGCAGGCCGACGAGTCCATCCGCCGTGCGGCGCCGTCGTACGCGCCGTCGCTGCAGCTCGCCGTCGTGCACCACACGGTGACGACGAACGACTACTCCTGCGCCGACTCGGCCGCGATCGTCCGCGGGATCGAGACGTACCACGTGAAGGCGAACGGCTGGAACGACATCGGCTACAACTTTCTCGTCGACCGCTGCGGCACGGTGTTCGAAGGCCGATTCGGCGGCGTCGACAGGAACGTCGTCGGCGCGCATTCGCAGGGCTTCAACACAGGCACCGTCGGCGTCTCGCTGATCGGGACGTACTCGACGGTCGCGCCGCCGGCCGCGCAGCTCTCCACGCTCGAGAAGCTGCTCGCCTGGCGCCTCGACGTGGCGCACGTCGACCCGCTCTCGACCGTCACGTTCGTCTCGGGCGGCAACTCGAAGTACGCCGCCGGCACGGCCGTCGCGCTCGAGGCGGTCACGGGCCACCGCGACACGTACCAGACCGACTGTCCCGGGAACCAGGCGGAGAAGCTGCTGCCGGCGATCGCCGACCGCGCGGCCGCGATCGGACTGCCGAAGCTCTACGCGCCGGCGGTCACCGGGACGCTCGGCGGTCCGATTCGCTTCACCGGACGCCTCAGCACGTCGCTGCCGTGGACGGTCACGGTCACCGATGCGGCAGGCGCGACGGTCGCGTCCGGATCGGGCACGGGCAGTGCGGTCGATTGGACGTGGGACGCGACCGCGGTCATCCCGGGTGCGGCGTATACCTGGACGATGGCGGCCGGAACGAGCGTGCGTTCGGCCACCGGGACGCTCGGCGCGCTCGCGCCCGCGGTGACGGTGACGAAGCTGAAGGTGTCGCCGGCGCTGATCGACGGCAATCCGGCCGTGTCCGCGACGGTCACCTACACGCTGAGCGCCGCCGCGAACGTCACCGCAGAGCTGGTGAACGCCGAGGGGACGGCCGTCGCGACGCTCTTCGCGCAGGACCAGGCCGCCGGACCGCAGACGTACGTCCTCTCGGCGTCCGGCGTCCCCGACGGGAACTACACGCTTCGCCTCACTGCGCGGGACGCGTTCGGCCGCGTCGCGATCGCGTCGGCGCCGCTCGTCGTCAGCCGCACTCTGCTCGGCTTCACGTCCGACTTCGCGCTCGTCTCGCCGAACGGCGACGGCCGTCGCGACACCGTCACGTTCGTCGTGGCGCTCGCGCAGGCCGCAGACGTGTCGATCGCCCTCGTCGCCGGCACGACCTCGGTCCCGATCTTCAGCGGCGCGTTGCAACCCGGCGACCAGGAGCTCGCGTGGAGCGGCGCGACGCTCGACGGCTCGGCGGTGCGCGACGGTCGCTACCGCGCGACGATCACGATCGGCGCGCCGCCGCTCGCCGTTACGCAGGCGCTGCCGCTCGCGATCGACACGCGCGCACCGAGGCTGTCGCTCGTCTCCTACGCCCCGCTACGGTTCAAGACGGACGAGAAGGTGACGGTTCGCGGGACGGTGGACGGCCGGCGTATCGCGACGAGCGCCAAGCCCGGGATCTTCCGCGTCGTGCACACGGGCACCGTTCGCTCGCTGAACGTCGTCGTCCGCGACGGCGCCGGCAACCAGTCGGCGCCCGTCATTCGGCCCCGGCGGCGCTGATCCACGCGTCGTAGTGCGCTTCGAGCCGCTCGAGGATGGCCGCGAGCAGCTCCGACCGGCCGACGGACGACCCCTCGAGTGCGAGCGACGTCGCCGGCGTCGCGGCGTCGGCGGGCAGCTCGTCCTCGCTCTGCGAGACGTTGACTCCGATCCCGAGCACGACACGGCCTTCCGACGCCTCCGCGAGGACCCCGGCGACCTTGCGGCCGCCGACCAGGACGTCGTTCGGCAGCTTGATCGTCGGCGACAGGCCGGTCTCGGCGGCGATCGCGGCCGCGACCGCTTCGCCGGCGACGACCGACAGCTCGGGCAGGCGCTCGGCTGCGACGCGCGGCGCGAGCGCGATCGAGAAGAGGAGCGAGCTCCCGGCCGGTGCGTGCCAGCTGCGCCCGAGCCTCCCGCGACCTTCGGTCTGCTCGTCCGTCGCGACGACCGCGCCTTCCGGCGCGCCGTCGAGCAGGCGCTGCGTCGACGCGCACCGTTCGACGAACGTGAACGGCTTGCCGAAGCGGCCGCGAGGCTCGACATGCATGCCGAACTAGACTAGGCCGCTGTGCAACCGCCACGCCGTCCGGGCCGTCCAATCCAGCGTGACCTGCGGCCCCCCGGGGCCGTCGTCTACGAGAGGCTGAGCGACCCCATCTTGATCACCCGCGCGAAGGACGGCGACACGAAAGCCCTCGAAACGCTCTGCGCGCGCCATGCGCCGCGCGTCGAGCGCCTCGCGCGCCACCTGCTCCAGAACCCCGAGGATGCGCAGGACGCAGCGCAGGAATCGCTCGCGAAGCTGATCCGCAACATCAGGCAGTTCCGCGGCGAGTCCCAGTTCACGACGTGGCTGCACCGGCTCGTCGTCAACACGTGCCGCGACGTCGCGCAGCGGCAGCGCGCCCGGCAGCACGAGCCGCTGCTCGAGGACGTGCGCGCCGCGCCGGAGCGGCCCGACACGATCGGTCTGCGTGAGGAGCTGCACGACGCGCTCGCGGAGATCTCGCCGACGCAGGCGAAGGTGGTCGTCCTCAAGGACGCGCTCGACCTCTCGTTCGAGCAGGTTGCGGAGGTGGCGGAGATTCCGGTCGGCACCGCGAAGGCCTACGCGCACCGTGCGCGCGAACGGCTGCGCGCCAAGCTCGAGCGGGACGCAGCCGCGTGACGGCGGTAGCGCCGTTCGGCCGGGATGTGATCGAAACGATCCTCCCGCACCGCGACCCGTTCCTGCTCCTCGACGCCGTCGACGTGCTCGAGCCGGGTGCGCGCGTCGTGGCGCGCAAGCGTGTCACCGAGGACGACTGCGCCGGCCACTTCCCGGGCAACCCGATCATGCCGGGCGTCAAGATGGTCGAGGCGCTCGCGCAGGCCGGCGCGGTCGCGGTTCTCAGCGAGGAGGAGAACCGTGGTCGGCTCGCGCTCTTCGCCGGTATCGACGACGTGCGCTTCAAGCGGATTGTGCGTCCCGGCGACGAATTGACGCTCGAGTGCACGCTCGAGACGGTGCGCGGGCCGATCGGCCGCGGCAAGGCGCGCGCGACGGTCGACGGCGAGCTGGCCGTGCGCGGGACGTTGACCTTTGCCGTCGGGGAGCCGCCGGAATGATCGGCACTGCGAACGGCCGGCGGGTCGGCATCACGGGTCTCGGCGTGCACGTGCCCGAGCGCGTCCTGACGAACGCCGAGCTCTCCGGACTCGTCGACACCACCGACGAATGGATCGTCTCGCGGACCGGCATCCGCGAGCGGCGGATCGCGGCGCCGGACGAAGCGCTCACCGACATCGCGCGTCCGGCGGCGGTTGCGGCGCTCGAAGACGCCGGCGTCAAGGCGAACGACATCGACCTGCTCGTGTGCGCGACCGTGACGCCCGACATGATGTTCCCGACCGCGTCGGCACTCCTTGCGGACTCGCTCGGGATGCCGGACGCCGCGGCGTACGACCTGCTCGCGGGCTGCACGGGCTTCGTCTACGCGATTGCCCAGGCGTACGCGATGGTCGCTTCGGGGCTCTCACAGCGCGCGCTCGTGGTCGGCGGCGACGTCCTCTCGAAGATCCTCGACTGGAGCGACCGCTCGACGCTCGTGCTGTTCGGCGACGGCGCCGGCGCGGTCGTCGTCGAGCCGGTGGAGCACGGCGGCTTCCTCGGCTTCGAGCTCGGTGCGGACGGCGGCGGCGGCGAGCATCTCTGGCTTCCGGGCAGCGGCTCGCGCCACTTCGACGACCCCGCCAGCTTCGTGAAGATGAACGGCCGCGAGGTTTTCAAGTTCGCGACTCGTGTGATGGTTTACTCTGCCGAGCAAGTTCTCGACACGTGCGGCCGTACGGTCGACGACGTCGACGTCTACGTCCCGCACCAGGCAAACGTGCGCATCATCGACCACGCCCGGAAGAAGCTCGGGATTCCCGAGGAGAAGACGATCGTGAACGTTGATCGGTACGGCAACACGTCCTCCGGCTCGATCCCGCTCGCGCTGGCCGACGGCGTCGCCGACGGCCGCCTGAAGCAGGGCGAGCTCGTCCTGATGACCGGCATGGGCGCCGGCCTGACCTGGGGCTCGGCGCTCGTGGAGTGGTCGTGACCCGCATCGCGTTCATGTTCCCCGGCCAGGGCTCGCTCGAGGAGGGGATGGGCCGCGAGATCGTCGAAGCGGTACCCGAGGCGGCGGAGGTGTTCCGCGCCGGCAGCGAGGCGGCGGGAATCGACCTCGAGAAGCTCTGCTTCGAGACGCCGCTCGCGACCATGGTCGAGACCGAGAACCAGCAGCCGGCGCTCGTCGCGACGAGCCTCGCGATCAACGAGGCAATCCGCGTGCGCGGCATCGAGCCGGACTACGTCGTCGGCCATTCCGTCGGCGAGTTCGCGGCGCTCGCGGCCGCCCGCTCGCTCTCGCCCGCCGAGGCGATCGCGCTCGTGCGCGAGCGCGGCCTCGCGATGGCGGCGGCGGCGAAGGAATCGCCGGGCACGATGGCGGCGATCCTCGGACTCGGTGACGACGTCGTCGAGGCGATCTGCCGGAAGATCCACAACGTGTGGCCGGCGAACTACAACTGCCCCGGACAGATCGTCATCTCCGGGCGCGCGGAGTCCGTCGACGAGTGCTGTGAGGAGGCGACGCTCGCCGGCGCGCGCCGCGCGATCAGGCTGCGCGTCTCCGGTGCGTTCCACAGCCCGCTCGTCGAGCGCGCCGCCGACCGGTTGCGCCCCACGATCGAGCGCGTCAACTTCAAGGAGCCGCTCTCGCCGTTCATGTCGACCGTGACGGCGAAGCTCGAGCACGCGCAGCGCTACCACAAGCTGCTCGTCGAACAGCTGACGGCACCGGTGAAGTTCACCCAGGCGGCGCGCGAGCTGATCCGCAACGGCGTCAACGTCTTCGTCGAGGTCGGGCCCGGCAACGTGCTGAGCGGTTTACTGAAGAGGATCGACAAGAGCGTGAAGGTCGTCTCGGTGAGCAACCTCCGCGGTCTCGACGAGCTCGAAGAATCGCTTGGCTGACCAGCCGCCGTTCGCGTCACTTGCCGGCAAGACCGCGCTCGTCACCGGCGCCTCACGGGGGATCGGCCGCGCGATAGCGACCGAGCTGTCGCGTGCGGGCGCGTCGGTCGTCGTCGGTTACCGCAGCGGCGGGGACGAGGCCGAGTCGCTTGCGTCGGAGCTCGGCGGTCGCGCAGTTCAGGCGGACGTGTCGTCGCCCGACGACGCGCGGCGGCTCGTCGAGGAGGCCGGCGACCTCGACATCCTCGTCAACAACGCCGGGCTGACGCGCGACGGCGTTCTCGCGCGCATGAGCGACGACGACTGGCGCGCGGTGATCGACACGAATCTCTCCTCCGTCTTCTACACCTGCCGCGCCGTGACGCGCGGGATGATGAAGCGCCGTTCCGGCTCGATCGTCAACGTCTCGTCGATCGTCGGCGTGCATGGCAACTGGGGACAGACGAACTACGCGGCGTCGAAAGCGGGGATCATCGGCTTCACGAAGTCGCTCGCGCAGGAGCTCGGCAGCCGCGGCGTGCGCGCGAACGTCGTCGCACCGGGATACATCAAGACGCGGCTGACCGACGTCATCCCCGAAGAGGCGCGCACCAAGATGCTCGACCTGACGCCGCTCGGCAGGCTCGGCGAGCCGCATGACGTCGCGGGCGCTGTACGCTTCCTCTGCTCCGACGAAGCCTCGTTCATCACCGGCGAGGTGTTGCTCGTCGACGGCGGGCTGGGCATGTAATGAGCACCAACAGTCGCAAACGCGTAGTGATCACCGGCCTCGGCGCCGTGTCGCCGCTCGGCAACTCCGTCGACGAGTCCTGGCGGAACCTGCTCGCCGGCGAGTCGGGCGCCGCGGAGATCAGCGCCTTCGACCACTCGAACAGCGCGTACAACGTCCACTTCGCCTGCGAGCTGAAGGAATTCGATCCGACGGTGTGGATCGACCGCAAGGCGGCCCGGCGGATGGACCGTTTCGCGCAGATGATCCTCGCCGCCGCGCGCCAGGCCGAGCAGGACTCGGGCATCGAGATCGCGAAGGCGCCCGAGCGCGTCGGTGCGTCGATCGCGACCGGCATCGGCGGGCTGCGCTCGTACCAGGACTGCTACGACGTGCTCCTCTCGCGCGGCCCGGACCGCGTCAGTCCGTTCTCGATTCCGTCGATCATCCCGAACATGGGCGCCGGCTGGGTCTCGATCGAGCTCGGCACGAAGGGCCCGCTGATGTCGGAATGCACGGCGTGCGCGGCGTCGAACATGGCGATCGGCGACGCCGCTGACGCGATCCGCTTCGGACGCGCGGACGTCATGCTCGCCGGCGGCACCGAGGCGCCGATCACCGAGGTCGGCATCGCCGGCTTCGACGCGATGCGCGCGCTCTCCCGGCGGAACGACGACCCGCGACGCGCGTCGCGTCCGTTCGACGCGGCACGCGACGGTCTCGTCATGGGCGAGGCCGCTGCGGTGCTCGTGCTCGAGGAGCTCGAGCACGCGCGGGCGCGCGGCGCGACGATCTACGGCGAGTTCGCCGGCTACGGCATGTCGTCGGACGCAGCGCACATGACGGAGCCCGACCCGACGGGTGAGAACCCGGCACGCGCGATGCGTATGGCGCTCGAGGACGCGGGCGTCGATCCGTCGGAGGTGGGCTACATCAATGCGCACGCGACGTCGACGCCGCTCGGCGACGCTTCCGAGACGCGTGTCATCAAGCGTGCACTCGGCGACGAGAACGCGGCGCGGACGCCTGTCTCCTCGACGAAGGGGGCGACGGGACACTGCTTCGGCGCCGCCGGCGCGATCGAGGCGGTCTTCACGACGCTCGCGATTCGCGACAAGAAGCTTCCGCCGACGATCAACTACGAGGTCGAGGATCCCGAATGCGACCTCGACTACGTCCCGAACGAATCGCGTGACGCGCCGAGCCTCCACGTCGGGGTGTCGAACTCGTTCGGGTTCGGCGGTCACAACGCGACGATCGTCATTCGCACGTTCGACGAGTAGCGCGTCACAAACGTTGTCCGGTGCGGCAATTACGTTTGTTGCGTGCGCCGCGTCGACATCGGCGGCTGCGTCGTCGAGATTCCCGTACGTGTGTCGCGGCGTGCGCGCAAGCTGACGATCCACGTCGACGCGCACCACAACGTCGAGATCGTCGTTCCGCAACGGACGTCGCAGGACGAGGTCGACCGGCTCCTGTTCGAGCATCGCGCGTGGCTCGAGCGGCAGCTCGCGAAGCCGCGCAGGCGGTTCGAGCTCGGTCTGCAGCGCGACGACGTCGTGTGGATCGGCGGACTGGCGTTGCGCACGCCGCCCGTCGCGTCGGTCGACGCGTGGTACCGCGAGCAGGCGAGGATCGAGATCGAGCGTGCGGTCGAGCGCGCGGCGGCCCGACTCGGCGTGACGTATACGCGCTTGTCGATCCGCGACCAGCGAACGCGTTGGGGCTCGTGCACGAAGCGCGGCGCGCTGTCGTTCAACTGGCGGCTGATCGTCGCGCCGCCGGCGATCCTGGAGTACGTCGTCGTGCACGAGCTGTGCCACCGGATCCGCCACGACCACTCGCCGGATTTCTGGGCTCTCGTCGCCGAGGCGCGCCCGACCTTCGAGGAAGAGCGCCGCTGGCTCTCGGAGCACGGGCCGGAGCTGCTCGCGTACCAGGTGCCGGTGCGCCGCGCCGCCTAGCTAGCCTCCGCACGTGGACCGGTGGGCGACTTTCGATTGCTACGGCACGCTCGTCGACTGGAACGCAGGCATCCGCGCCGTGCTTGGCGACGACCTCCTCGCGCGCTACCACGAGCTCGAGCCGCAGATCCAGGCCGAACAGCCGAGCCTCAGCTACCGCGAGGTGATGACCGAGGCGTCGCGGCGCCTCGGCGTCGAGAACGTGCATGCCCTGGCGGAGTCGCTGCCGCGCTGGCCGGTCTTCGCAGAGGTGCCTTCGGCGCTCGCGGACGCGCGCACGCGCGGCTGGAGGCTCGCGATCCTCTCCAACACCGACCGCGACTACGTCGACGCGTCGATCGCGGCGATCGGCGTTGCGTTCGACCTCGCGGTCGTCGCGTCCGAGATCGGGTCGTACAAGCCCGCGCTCGGCCACTGGCGTGCGTTCCAGGATCGCGTCGGCAGGCTCCCCGACGTCCACGTCGGCGCGTCGCACTTCCACGACGTCGTGCCGGCGACGTCGCTCGGCATCCCGACCGTGTGGATCAACCGCGAGCGCGAGAGCGGCGGGACCGCGCCGACCCGCGAGCAGCCCGATCTGGGCGGCCTCGCCGACACGCTCGACGGCCTCGTTCCGGCCTCGCTGTAACTCGGGTCCGGGGACGGGGGTCTAAACTCGGTCGTTCCCATGTCGAGCCGTATCGACGTCTCCATCGAGCAGACGGGAGCACCCGCGCAGCCGGAAGGCAAGCGACATCCGAACACGTGCCCGCGCTGCGACTCGCACTACCGGGAGGAAGAGCTCGAAGCGTCGCTCTACGTGTGCGGTCAGTGCGGCCACCACTTTCCCGTCCCTGCGTTCGCGCGGATCCGGCAGCTCGTCGATCCCGGCTCGTTCGTCGAGGAGGCTGCGGAGCTGCGTTCGGAGGACGCGCTCGCGTTCTTCGACCTGCGCCCGTATCCCGAGCGGCTCGCCGAGGCGGAGCTGAAGACGGGACTCGGCGACGCGATGGTGATCGGCAACGGGACGGTCGAGGGCAGCGCGTGCGAGCTCGCCGTCATGGACTTCTCGTTCATGGGCGGCTCGATGGGAAGCGTCGTCGGCGAGAAGTTCTCGCGCGCGTGCGACGCGGCGATCGAGCGCCGCATCCCGCTCGTCTCGGTCGCGGCGTCCGGCGGCGCGCGCATGCAGGAGGGAATCCTCGCGCTGATGCAGCTGCCGAAGACCGTCGCCGCCGTCGAGGACCTACACGACGCGCGCGTCGCGCTCATCTCGATTCTCGCGCACCCGACGACCGGCGGCCTGCTCGCGAGCTTCGCCAGCCTCGGCGACGTGCTGCTCGCGGAGCCGGGCGCGCTGATCACCTTCGCCGGGCCGCGCGTCGTCCAGCAGACGACGCGCGAGAAGCTGCCCGACGACTTCGGGCTCGCCGAGTCCAACTACCGCTTCGGCCACCTCGACGGCGTCGTGCCGCGCCCGGAGCTGCGCGCGACGGTGTCCAAGCTGCTGAGGTTGTTCGGCGATGTCGAATGAGGCGGAGCTCAGGCTCCGCGATCGCTTGAGCAGGCTGAAGAACACGGCGCTGCTGCGAGGCGCGGGCCTCACGGGCGAGCTCGAGAGGCTGCAGCGCCAGCTCGACCGCATCGAGCAGGAGCCGACGGACGAGGAGATCTGGCGCAAGGTCGAGCTGGCACGGCACCAGGACCGGCCGTACACGCTCGACTACGTCTCGCGCCTCTTCGACGACTTCTTCGAGCTGCACGGCGACCGCTTCCGCGCCGACGACGAGGCGATCGTGGCGGGAATCGGGAAGCTCGAAGGCCGGACCGTCGCGATCGTCGGCCAGCAGAAGGGACGCGACATCAAGGAGCGCACGAAGCGGAACTTCGGGATGTCGTATCCCGAGGGCTACCGGAAGGCGATGCGCACGATGCAGCTCGCGGGCACCTTCGGCTTCCCGCTCGTCACGCTCGTCGACACGCCCGGCGCCTACCCGGGCGTCGTCGCCGAGCAGCATGGGCAGGGAGGCGCGATCGCCCGCTCCCAGGCCGTGATGCTGCGGCTGCAGTCGCCGATCGTCTCCTGCGTGATCGGCGAGGGCGGCTCCGGCGGTGCGATCGCGATCGCGGTCGCCGACCGGGTACTCATGCAGGAGAACGCGATCTACTCCGTCATCTCGCCCGAGGGCTGCGCGGCGATCCTCTGGCGCGACGCGGCGGAGGCGCAGAAGGCCGCCGCGGCCTTCAAGCCGGACGCGCCGCACTGCCTCGAGCTGGGCGTGATCGACGGGATCGTCCAGGAGCCGCCCGGCGGGGCCCAGACGGACCACGGCGAGGCGGCCAGGCTGCTCGGCGACGCGCTCCGGGAGGTCCTGGAGGAGCTCGATGGAGTCCCGGGCGACGAGCTGCGCCGCCGCCGGCGGGCTCGCTTCCGCGCGCTCGGCGTTTTCGCTTGAGCTGGCCTTTCCTGGGCCGTCTTTCCCCAATATCCACAGCCTTTTCCCCTGCCCCGAATACGACTCGAGGCGGGTAAAACCCGCCTCGAGCGTCGGACCCCCCGCTTGGAGAAAAGCGCGTGCGCGGCGTTGTCGGTCGCCGCGTCGCCCCTCTGATGACCGCGGCCGCCCGTTCCTAAACCGCGCCTTTTCCACGCTGAATCTCGTCCACAGGGTAAGAAGCGGGGATGAGCCTCCGCGAGTACCGCCGCAAGCGCGATCCGAAGGAGACGCCGGAGCCGTTCGCCGGCGACGGGCGCAAGCGCGGCAGGCAGCCGATCTTCGTCGTGCAGCGGCACGACGCGCGGCGGCTCCACTACGACTTCCGCCTCGAGCGCGACGGCGCGCTCGCCTCGTGGGCGGTGCCGAAGGGCGTGCCGCTCGAGCCGGGCCAGCAGCACCTCGCCGTGCACGTCGAGGACCATCCGCTCGAGTACGCGACGTTCGAGGGCGAGATCCCCAAGGGCCAGTACGGCGCCGGTACGGTCGAGATCTGGGACCGCGGCACCTACGAGCTCGTCGAGGAGAAGAAGGACGGCGGCCTGACGGTGCGGCTGCACGGCGAGCGCCTCGACGGAACGTGGGCGCTCGTGCCCGCGCACCTCGACGGCAAGGAGCAGAACTGGCTGATCGTCCGCAAGCGCGAAGACTCCGCGCCGCGCGAGCGGCCGGCCGGCGCGGGCCGGCGCTACCGGCCGATGCTCGCGACGCTCGAGCAGTCGGTGCCGAGCGGCCCGGACTGGCTGTTCGAGGTGAAGTGGGACGGCTACCGCGCTCTCGCGTACGTCCGCGGCGGCGAGGTCGAGCTCCGTTCCCGCAACGACAACGACCTCACGCAGCGCTTCGCGGGCGTCGCGAAGGAGATCGCGAAGGCCGTGCGGACACCGGACGCGGTGCTCGACGGCGAAGTGTGCGCGCTCGACGAGCAGGGCCGCGCAAGCTTCTCGGCGATGCAGCAGGGCGGGACCACGCTCGTCTACTACGTCTTCGACCTCCTCGAGGCCGACGGCGAGCCGCAGGTCGAGCTACCGCTCTCGACGCGGCTGGCCCGGCTCGTGGAACTGCTCGACAAGCGCAATCGCGTCGTTCGCCGGTCCGAGACGTTCGAGGACGGCGACGCGCTGTACGAAGCGGCGAAGGAGCAGGGGCTGGAGGGGATCATGGCGAAGCGCGCCGACTCGAAGTACTGCGAGGCCCGGCGCACGCGCGACTGGCTCAAGATCAAGACGCACGGCCGGCAGGAGTTCGTCATCGCGGGCTACACGCACGGCGGCGGCCGCCGGGCGAGCACGTTCGGGTCGCTCATCCTCGCGCTCAACGAAGGCGGCGAGCTGAAGTACGTCGGCAACGTCGGCACCGGCTTCAACGACGCGGAGATTCGCCGCCTGCTCGAGAAGCTGAAGCCGCTGCGACGCAAGACCTCACCGTTCGAGACCGTCCCGAAGATGCCGCGGGTCCGCAAGGACGAGATCGTCTGGGTCGAGCCGAAGCTCGTCGCCGAGGTCGAGTTCGCGGAGTTCACGCACGACGGGCGTCTGCGCGCGCCGTCGTACCAGGGCCTCCGCGAGGACAAGAGCGCCGACGAGGTGCGTCGGGAGGAGCCGCTGCCGTCGCGCATCGCAAAGGGGAACCGGGAGCTGCAACTGTCGAACCTCGACAAGGAGTTCTGGCCGGAGCAGGCGATCACGAAGGGTGACCTGATCGCGTACTACCGCGAGGTCGCGCCCGTGCTCGTGCCGCACCTGAAGGACCGGCCGTTCACGATGAAGCGCTATCCCGACGGGTGGCGCGGCAAGTTCTTCTTCCAGAAGGACGCGCCGGTGCACATGCCCGACTGGATCCCGACGTTCCGCGCGCACGTCTCGACGCGCGAGTCGCCGCGGCAGAAGAAGTGGGTCAACTTCCCGCTCGTCAACGACGAGCTCGCGCTGCTCTGGATGGCGAACATGGGCTGCATCGACATGAACACGTGGTACTCACGCGTCGACAAGCCCGACCGCCCCGATTTCGTGCTGTTCGACCTCGATCCCGCCGCCGACGCGGGCTTCGCGGAGACGGTCCAGGTCGCGCTGCTCGTCAAGCAGGCGCTCGACGCGCTCGGGCTGCAGTCGTTCCCGAAGACGAGCGGCGCCGACGGGATGCACGTCCTCGTCCCGATCGAACGACGGCATACCTACGACGACACGCGCCGCTTCGCGGAGATCATCGCCGGGGCGCTCGCGCGGACGCATCGCGGGCTCGTGACGACGGAGTGGACGAAGTCGAAGCGCCGCGGCGTGCTGATCGACTCGAACCAGAACGGCGAGGGCAAGACGATCGCTTCGGTCTACTCCGTGCGGCCGAAGGAGGGCGCGCCGGTGTCGACCCCGCTGCGCTGGGACGAGGTGAACGAGAAGTTGAACCCGGCGATCTACACGATGGACGTCGTCCTCGACCGCGTGCGCCGGCACGGCGACCTCTTCGAAGGCGTATTGACGACGCGCCAGTCGCTGGCGAAGGCGCTCCGCGCGATCGGCGGTTGACTACACCGCGATCGCGGGCTTGAGTCGCGCGTCGAGCATCTCGGGAAGATCGCTGCGCTGCTCGCGCTCGAGCACCGCTTCCAGCGCGGCGACGCAGCGCGGATCGAATGCCGTCGCAGACTCCTCGCGCAGAAGCTCGATCGCCCGGGCGTGCGTCCACGCCTCGCGGTAGACACGCGGCGACACGAGCGCGTCGTAGACGTCGCACGTCATCAGGATCCGGGTGTCGAGGTCGAGCTGTGCGGCGGAGAGTCCGTCGGGATAGCCGGTACCGTCGAGCCGCTCGTGGTGGCTGCGCACGAGCTGACGGACGGTGTCCCTGAAGCCTCCGAGCTCCCGGAGGAGCTGGTCGCCCCACGCGGGGTGCTTGCGGATGACGTCGAACTCGTCGTCGGTCAGCGGCGCGGGCTTCTTGAGGATCGCCTCGGGGACGGAGAGCTTCCCGATGTCGTGCAGCAGGCCGCCGATCGCCAGCGAACGCAGGCGGCCCGCCGCGAGTCCGAGCTCTTCGCCGACCTGCACCGCGCGCAGCGCGACACGTCGTGTGTGCTCCTCGGTCGAGGTGTCCTTCTCCGCGAGCAGTCGTGTGAGCGCGCGGACGCGGCCGCCGAGGAACGCCTCCTCGGCAGCGACGAGATCCTCGGCCCGCAGGTCGCCGGCCAGGGGCCGCGACTGCGACGCGCGGTGGAGGTCACCGGCGACGGCGGCGCCGACGATGACGATGCCGCAGAGCTCGAAGCAATGACCCAGCCACCAGGCGAGATCGAGGTAGTTCCACAGCATCGCCGGGGGCAGAGCCGCGGCGAGCCAGCCGATCCCCACGACGACGAGCAGGTCCGCGCTGCGGCGTGTGAGCAAATATGTCTTCAGCGCGCGCAGCGCGAGCACGCCGTAGAAGAACGCGCCGAGCGCGAGTGCCGTCCACGCGGGCGCGCTGCCGGGCTTCGGCACCGCGGGAACGAGCGACGGGACGGCCATGCCCGCGATGCCGAGCGCGAGCACGGCGGCGGCGCCGAGCGCCTGCAGCGCGAGCAGCTCGCGGATCGCGTGCGGCCGGCGCAACGCGGGCAATGCGGACAGCGCGAGGATCGCGCCGCCGACCGGCAGGGTCGCGGCGCCCGTGAACGAGATGATGCCGTTCCCGCCGATCAGGATCCCCGGAGTCGCGAGGCCGTGGATCGCGAGCAGCGCGGCCATCACCGTGAAGCCGGTGCCGACGAGGACGGCGCGGCCGTCGCCGCGGCGTGCTCCGACGACCGTCAGGCCGAAGGCGGCGACTGCGGCGGCGAGCGCCGTGACGCCGACCGCGGCGAAGTGGAACGTGCCAGAGAAGGTCGAATGGCGGCCGTGCAGCAGCTGGAGTGCGAGCGCAGGTGCGAGCGCCCCGAGCGCGAGCGGGCCGAGCGCGGGCGCCGCGCGCTCGCTGAAGGAGTGCCGCATGCCCCGGTCCATCGGCAGGGACTACGGGCGCCTTGAGGTTTCAGTTTCGGGGCGTTTGCAGCGGTTTGCGATCCGTCTAAGATCGGCCGATGGCGGTCCAGGTCGCGGTGATCGGCAGCGGCGTCGAGCACGAGGGGCGTGCCGAGCAGGTCGGGCGTCTTCTCGCGGAGCGCGGCTGCACCGTCGTCTGCGGCGGCCGCGGCGAGGTGATGGCGGCCGCGGCGCGCGGTGCGAAGGCGGCCGGCGGCACGACGATCGGCATCCTTCCGAGCACCGACCGCCGCGACGCGAACGAGTGGATCGACCACGTCGTGTGCACGGGCCTCGGTCACGCGCGCAACGCCGTCGTCGCTGCGACCGGCGACGCCGTGATCGCGGTCGGCGGTGCGGACGGGACGCTGACGGAGATCGGCTTCGCGCGCATCTTCGGCCGTCCCGTCGTCATCCTCGAGCCGGGGCTCGAGGTCGAGGGTGTGCCGCGTGCAGCGACTCCCGCAGACGCGGTCGAGCTCGTGCTTGCAGCACTTGACACGAATCCGGGAAAGGACTAGAAGCGAAGGCCTCCAGGGAAGGGAGGGCACGAGGGGGCCGGTCAAGGAAGTCGCACAGGTCGTTCGTCGAGGCTCGTTGTGGAAGGCGGGCGTAGGCGGGTCGGGCGCGGGCTACGGGGCTGGAGATCGCATCAAAGGTTGCTGAGATGTCACTTGCGACGTGCTGAGACTCCTTCGTCTTGGTGGGCCGGTGCGACTCCCCTGATCGGTTCCGAGCGAAATGGAAGAGCAGGCACTCAGCAGGAAGCGTTTTCTCGCGGCGGGCGCAGGCGCGGTCGGCGCGCTGGCCGTCCCGACGATCGCGCGCGCGGGCGGGCCGTCGGCGCAGGCGAAACAGCAGGCCGTCTACAAGCTCGTGCCGAACGGGCACACGTGCAAGGCGTGCGCGAACCATGACTCGAAGTCGATCTTCCCGAGCGCGAAGGCTGCGAACGGGAACCGCGCCCACGTCGGCTGCAACTGCAAGGTCGTCGAGGGAACGATGGACTACGGGACATTCGTCGCGCTGTTCGGGAATCCCACGCATCTCGAGGGTTACCGCGCCGACCTGCGCTCGGCACGCAACCAGGCCGTGCTCAAGAACCACGAGCCGGTCTTCCCCGGCTAGCAGTCTCGGTCGACCGTGAGCTGGTAGAGCCACTTGCCGGTCTCGAGCGGGACGTTGCGCAGCCAGTTCCACGCGCTTGTCTTCGCGGGAGTCACCTCGACGCCGACGTCGCTGCAGCGTCGGAACAGCATCGCCGCGCGGCGTAGGTGGTAGCGCGACGACACGACGATCACCGAGCGCCAGTCGTGCGAGCGCGCGAGTCTCGCAAACGTCTCGGCCTCTCCCTGGGTGCTGAACGGGCGTGCTCGGAAGCACGTCACGCCGCCTTCGTCGCAGAGGCGCTGCGGCGTCTCGCCGTAGACGGAGAGCAGCAGCCGCGGCGCGGCGCGCTCGTGGAACAGGCGCACGCCTGTGGTGATCCGGTCGACATCGCCGGCGAGGACGACGATCGCGTCTGCGCGTAAGGGGCGATCGGTGCCGACGAAGTAGAACGCCCACGCGCCGGCTGCGGCGAGAGCGGCGAGGACGAAGAGGCCTGCGAGCAGGCGACCGCGCGTCAAGCGCGGAGCAGCGGTCGCGTGAGACACGTCGGGCCACCGTCGCCCTTCGACAGCTCGACGCCGTCGTACGTGACGACGTCGACACCGGCGGCCTCGAGGCGGCGGCGCGTCTCGACGTTGCACGCGAGGAGGAGCGCGCGCCGCTCGCCGAGCGCGAGCACGTTCGCCCCCATCGTCTCGAACTCGTCGTCCGGAACCTTTACGAGCTCGATGCCGCGCGACTCCAGCAGCTCGACCATTCGGACGGGTAGCAACGGTAGGAAGACGACCGCGAGGTCGTCGTCGACGGGGGAGACGAGCGACATCAGGTGCAGGACCTCGCCTCGGCCGCGCAGGTGCGGCAGGTCGAACGCGACGACGTCGGCGTCCGGCAGGCTCGCGCGCAGCCAGGCGATCCCTGCGTCGTTCGTGCGGTAGCCGCGGCCGACGAGCAGCGTCCGCTCGTCGAGCCAGAACATGTCGCCGCCGTCGGCCGTGGCCGGCGCGTCCATCCGCGCGACGACGGGAACGCCCGCGTGCTCGAGCGCGGGTGCGAGCGCTTCGGCCTCCGCCTGTCGCGCGGCCTTGCCGATCCGGAGCAGGAGCGCGCCTTCCGGCCCGATCAGCACGGGGTCGTACGCGTAGATCGCGTCGGCGTCGCCCGGCACCGGCTCGTCGGCGACGAGCACTTCGGCGCCCTGCTGCACAAGCAGCTCGCAGAGCTGCTCGTGCTCGCGCGCGATTGCGGCCGCGTCGGGCTCCGCGCGCCACCCGAGCTCGCGCCACGTGGTGAGCTCCTCCGCGCGCGGGCGCCGCACGAGCACGCGGCGCAGCGTGCGCGTCGCGCTCACGCAACCGAAGGCGGGCTCGACCTGCACGCGCCGAGCCTAGCCCGACAGCAGCCGCCGCAGCAGGGTCAACGCGCCCGCCTTGTCGAGCGGCTCGTTGAGGTTGCCGCACTTCGGGCTCTGCACGCACGAAGGACAGCCGCGTTCGCACGGGCAGCGCTCGAGCAGCCGCGCGGTGTCCTCCACCCACCCTTCGAACACGTCGAAGCCGCGCTCCGCGATGCCGACCCCGCCGGCATGCCCGTCATAGATGAACACCGTCGGCCGGCCGGTCTCGAAGTGGAGGTTCGTCGACAGGCCGCCGATGTCCCAGCGGTCGCACATCGCCCAGAGCGGCAGGAGCGCGATCATCGAATGCTCCGCCGCGTGGAGCGAGCCGAGCAGCTTCGGCAGCGCGTCGAAGCCTTCGAGCTGCGCGTCGCTCGGCACGTACCAGACGGCCTCCGTCTCGAACGTCGTCTCGGGCAGGTCGAGCGCGACGAGGTCGATCGTCTCCTGGGTGGAGATCCGCTTGCGCTGGTACGCGACGACCTGCTCGGTGACGGCGACGGCGCCGAAGCAGAGCTCGAGCCCGAGCCGGCGCTCGCGCCGGCGTTCCTCGAGGATCGACGTCTCGCTCTCGCGCTTCGCCATCGTGTACCAGTCGCCGCGGAACGGGTCGACGAGCGCGTGGCGTGCCTGGAGGTCGAGCTTGCGCACGAGGTACGGCTCGCCGAGATGGAGGTAGACGGCGCCGTCGTGGACGGTCGAGTACGCGCGCTCGAGCTCGACGAGGCCGAGCAGCGAGCCTGTCTCCGCGTCGACGACGGTGACCGCGTCGGGCGTCGACGACCGCAGCGGGATGCGCGCGGCGGGGAAGTCCTTGCCCGCGTAGACGAACCCGGCCGGGGTTCGCTTCAGCTCGGGCAGCAGCGCGGCACGTTCGAGCGCGGCGTCGCCGAGCGTCGCGCGGTCGGCATCGTCGAGCGGCGCCTCGTACGCAGCCGAGAGGACGTGGCCGTCGAGCACGCGTGGATTCGCGTGGTCGAGGATCGCCGCCTCGACCTTTCTTCGGAGCAGCGCGTCGGGCTCGTGCATGAAGTACTGGTCGAGCGCGTCCTCCGTCGCGATCATCAGCGCGAGCCCGTGGCCACGGCGCCCGGCGCGTCCCCACTGCTGGCGCAGCGACGCGACGGTGCCGGGGAAGCCGACGGAGATCGCGCAGTCGAGCAGGCCGATGTCGATCCCGAGCTCGAGCGCGTCGGTCGCAGCGACGCCGAGCAACTCTCCCTCCACGAGGCGTCGCTCGATCTCGCGCCGCTGCTCCGGCGTGTAGCCGGCGCGGTACGGAGCGAGGCGCGCCGCCGTCGCCGGATCGACGCGCTCCGCGGCGAAGCGGTGGATCAGCTCGGCGCTGCGGCGGCTCTTTGCGAAGCAGATCGTCCGCAGGCCGCGCGTCACGAGCTGCGCGTAGAGGCGCGACGCCTCGCCGAGCGCTGACGCGCGCTGGCCGAGCTCCTCGTCGAGCAGCTCGGGATTCCAGAGCGCGACCGTCCGCTCCGCGCGCGGGGCGCCGTCGTCGGCGATCACCGTGACGTCGAGTCCGAGCAGCCGCTGCGCGAGCTCGCCGGGATTCGCGATCGTCGCCGACGCGAGCAGGAACTGTGGCTCCGCGCCGTAGACCTTCGCGAGACGCCGCAGACGGCGCAGGACGTTGCCGACGTGCGAGCCGAAGACGCCGCGGTAGACGTGCGCCTCGTCGACGACGACGTAGCGGAGGTTCGAGAGCACGTCTCCCCAGCGGTCGTGGTGCGGCAGGACGCCGACGTGGAGCATGTCCGGGTTCGTGAGGATGAGGTTCGCCCACTTGCGGATCTGCCAGCGGCGCTCGCCGGGCGTGTCGCCGTCGTAGATCGCGGCGCGCGTGCGCGGCAACTTGAACGCGGCGAGCGTGCGCGCCTGGTCCTGCGCGAGCGCCTTCGTCGGGTAGAGGTAGAGCGTCCGCAGCTTCGGGTCGTGCGCGAGCGCGTCGAGCACGGGCAGGTTGAACGCGAGCGTCTTCCCCGACGCGGTGCCGGTCGTGACGATCACGTGCTCGTTGCGCTTTGCGGCGTCCCACGTCTCGCGCTGGTGCGTGTAGAGCGCGTCGAACGGCAGCGCGGCGCGGACGAGCGGGTGGAGGTCGTCGGGGATCGAAGCGGTCCGAGGGGTGCGCGCCGGCTCGGTCGCGAGGTGCGCGACCTCCTCGGCGTCGAGCAGGTCGTCCCAGCGTGCGACTTCGACGGCCATCGCACCATTGTCCCTGCGCTGCCAAGGTGTCCGGACGTACCATGGCGGGACCGGGGTGCCTCGCGCGGCGAGGCTGAGATCACACCCGTCGAACCTGATCCGGCTAATACCGGCGAAGGGAGTGCAGTTGACAGACGGAAAGACGCTTCGAGGACGCCGCGAGGACGGGCTTTGCTCGTCCTCGCGCTCTGCGAAGCCGCGTAGATGGAAGGAGGGGGCTCATGGGGGAACCATGGGTTCCCCCATGCTGTGACCGTTCCACGCGTGCTCACGATTGCCTCGTCCGACTCGGGCGGCGGCGCCGGCATCCAGGCCGACCTGAAGGCGTTCGCCGCCGCCGGCTGCCACGGGATGTCGGCGATCGTCGCCCTCACCGCGCAGAACACCGTCGGCGTCACGTCGATCCACGAGCTGCCGCCGGAGTTCGTCGTCGCACAGCTCGACGCCGTCTTCGACGACATCGGCGTTGACGCGGCCAAGACCGGCATGCTCTTCTCCGCCACGCTCATCGAGGCCGTGGCCGGAGTCCTGGACGACAGACGTGTCCCGTTGGTCGTGGACCCGGTGATGGTCGCGAGCTCCGGCGCACGCCTGCTGCAGGAGGACGCCGTCGAGGCGCTCGTCACGAGGCTCTTTCCGCTCGCGACGGTCGTGACCCCGAACCGGGAAGAGGCTGAGGCCCTGGTCGGACCGGGCGCGCCGCAACTCCAGGCAGAAGAACTCGTCCGCCTGGGCGCCCGGGCCGCGATCGTGACCGGCGTCGGCGGCGGCGACCACTTCTTCGACGGCGAGACGCACGTCGACATCCCCGTCCCGCACCACGACGTTCGCGCCACTCACGGCTCCGGCTGCACGCACTCGGCGACGCTCGCCGCGCTCCTCGCGCGCGGCGAGGACCTGCTCTCCGCGGCGATGCTCGCGGCGGCGACGGCGGCTGACGCCGTCGAGCACGGACTCGCCGAGCTCGGCGCCGGCGAAGGACCGGTCGACGTCTTCCACCTCGAGGGGTCCCGATGACACCCGGCGAGATGCTGCGCGAGCTGCGCGGGCGCAAGCCGCTCATCCACCAGATCACGAACTACGTCGTGATGAACGAGACGGCGAACGCGACGCTCGCGATCGGCGCGCTGCCGGTGATGGCGCACGCGCCGGAGGAGGTCGAGGAGATGGCGTCGGTCGCCGGGGCGCTCGTCCTCAACATCGGCACGCTGTCGAGCCACTGGATCGACGCGATGGCGGCCGCCGGCAAGGCCGCGAACCGCGCGAACGTGCCCGTCGTGCTCGATCCCGTCGGCGTGGGTGCGACGACGTTCCGCACCGACACCGCGCGGCGGCTGCTCGACGAGGTCGAGGTCGCCGTGCTGCGCGGAAACGCGGCGGAGGTCGCGACGCTCGCGGGCCTGGCGGCGGAGATTCGCGGCGTCGAGTCGATCGGCGCCGACGCCGCCGGCGCGGAGATCGCGCGCACCGCTGCGAACGCGCTCGGACTCATCGCCTCGGTCACCGGCGCGACCGATCACGTCTCGGACGGCACGCGCACGCTCGCGGTCGCGAACGGCGATCCGCTGCTGGCGGCGATCACGGGGTCCGGCTGCATGTCGAGCGCGCTGACAGGATGCTTCGTGGCGGTGGACGCCTCCGTCGACGGTGCGGCGGCCGCGCTCGCCGCGTTCGGCGTCGCGGGCGAGGACGCGGCGCGCGACGCGAAGGGGCCGGGAACCTTCCACGCGAATCTCTACGACGCGCTCGCCAACCTCACGCCGGAGGAGCTCGATGAGCGTGCGAAGATCGAGGAGACGTGAAGCTCCACTGCCTCGTTGAGGACCTCGAGACGGCGCGCATCGCCGTCGACGGCGGCGCGACCGTGGTCCAGCTCCGCCGCAAGGATCTCGGGACGGTCGAGCTGGTCGAGTTCGGCCGGCCGTTCGTGCGTCTCTGCCGCGAGGCCGGCATCCCGCTCGTCGTCAACGACGACGTCCCCGCTGCGCTCGCGCTGAACGCGGCCGGCGTCCACCTCGGTCGTGGCGACGAGGGAAAGGAGCTAGCGCGAGCCGCCCGCCTGATGCTCGGGATCTCCGCGTCGAGCATCTACGAGGCGATCGCCGCCGAGGAGCAGGGCGCGACGTACATCGGCGCCGGGCCGATCTGGGAGACGCCGACGAAGCCGGACGCAAACGCGCCGATCGGCCTCGACGGCCTCGCGGCGATCTGCGAAGCGGTGAAGGTCCCCGTCGTCGCGATCGGCGGCGTCGACGCGTCGAACGCGCGCTCGTGCATCGACGCCGGCGCTCGCGGCGTCGCCGTCGTTCGTGCGAGCCGCGACGCGCAGGCCGTCCGCGCGGCGATCGATGCGACGGCTTTCTGACGTCGGCGAGGCCGGCCTGCTCGACGAGCTCGAGCGGCGCGGGCTCGCTCGGGGAATCGAAAACGACGCCGCGCAGGTCAACGGCGTCGTCGTCACGCAGGACGCGCTCGTCGAAGGCGTCCACTTCCGCCTCGACTGGCTGACGTGGCCGGAGCTCGGCTTCCGCGCGGCGGCCGTGAATCTCAGCGACCTCGCCGCCTCCGGCGCGACGGCCGACGGGCTGATCGTCTCGCTCGGAGCGCCGCCGGAGACGGCGCTCGACGACGTGCTCGCGCTCTACGAGGGGATCGCCGAGGCGGGCGTGCCGGTGCTCGGCGGCGACACGACGCGTGCGCCCGCCGTCGTCCTCTCCGTCACCGCGCTCGGCCGCTCCGAGCGGGTTCCGGGCCGCGGCGGCGCCCGGCCGGGCGACAGCCTCGTCGTCACCGGCCCGCTCGGTGCCGCGGGCGCGGCGTTCCGCCGCGGCGAATACGTCCGGCCGCCCTTGCGGCTCGAGGAGGGACGGCGGCTCGCGGCCCACGCGCACGCGCTGACCGACATCTCGGACGGGATCGCCGTCGAGTCGGCGCACGTCGCACGCCGGTCCGGCTGCCGCGTCGTCGTCGAGCTCGACCGCGTGCCGCTCGCACCGGGCGCCGAGCCCGCCGACCTCGGCTTCGGCGAGGACTACGAGCTCTTCGCCGCGGTCGAGGATCCGGGGCCGGACGTCGTTGTCGGCCGCTGCGAGGCAGGCGAGGGTGTCATCCTGATCCGCGACGGGCGGCCGGCCGTATTGCCGGCATGGGAGCACTTCGAGTGATGCACTAACCTCTGCCGATGGGGCGCTTCATCGCGGCGCGGCTCGTCGTCTCGGTTCTGCTCTTTCTCGCGCTCACGCTCTTCGTCTTCGTCATCTTCTTCGTGATGCCGCAGCCCGCTGTGCGTCAGCTCGGGCGCGGGCAGGTCGCGAGCGAGTACGACCTGCGCGACTCCCTGAAACTGCACGGGCCGCTCTCCAAGCAGTACGGCGAGTTCGTCTGGGGCCTCGCGCGGCACGGGTCGGTCGGCCGCTCGTTCTTCAACCGGCGCGACGTGCGGAAGCAGATCTTCGCGGCCGCGCCCGTGACGCTGTCGATCGTCGTCGGCGGCGCGATCATGTGGCTGCTGATCGCAATCCCGATCGGCGTGCTCTCGGCGTTACGACCGCGCTCGCTGCTCGACCGAATGGCGATGGTGTTCGTCCTCGTCGGCGTCTCCGCGCATCCGTTGTGGCTCGGCTTCGTGCTCGGACGCTGGCTCGGCTACCAGTGGCACATCTTCCCCTGGACGGGCTACTGCGAGTTCTTCAGTCCGAAGACGATTTGCGGCGGGCCGACGCAGTGGGTCTACCACCTGCTGCTGCCGTGGTTCGTCTTCGCGCTGCTGTACGCGGCGATCTACGCGCGCATGATCCGGGCGAGCGTCCTCGAGACGCTCGACGAGGAATACGTACGAACCGCGCGCGCCAAGGGAGCCGGCGAGCTGCGCGTCGTCCGCTCACACGTCTTCCGCAACGCGCTGCTCCCGATCGTGACGATGCTCGGGATGGACATGGGCACGGCGCTCGGCAACGTCCTCTTCGTCGAGATCGCCTTCAACCTGCCCGGAATGGGTGGCATGTTGCGCAACGCGATCCCCGGACGCGACCTGCCCGTCGTGCTCGGGGTCGTCACGTACACGACGATGTTCATCCTGGTGTTGTCGCTTCTCGTCGACATCGCGTACGCGTTCATCGACCCGCGCATTCGCGGCGCGCAGTTCGGGCGCTCGCGTGCATTCAAAGACGTCCGCGAAGGGACGAGAGTCGCAGTGCCGGCACCTTCCAGATAGCTTCGGCGACGATCGCATTGCTCATCTTCGAGCCGCCCTCGACGCGGTCGACGAACGTGATCGGCACCTCGACGACGCGGAAGCCGAGCCGCAGGGCGCGGTACGTCGTCTCGATCTGGAACGCATAGCCCTTCGAGTGGATCTCGTCGAGCGGCAGCGCCTCGACGACGGCCCGGCGGTAGCACTTGAAGCCGCCGGTCAGGTCGCGCACGCCGAGTCCCAGCAGCGCCTGTGCGTACAGCGAGCCGAAACGCGAGACGAAGCGGCGCACGAGGCCCCAGTTCTCGACGCGGCCGCCGGGCACGTAGCGGGAGCCGAGCACGAGGTCGGCTCCCTCGAGCGCGGCGATCAGCCGAGGCACGTCGCCCGGGCTGTGCGAGAAGTCGCAGTCCATCTCGAGGATCGCGTCGGCGCCGTCGGCGAGCGCCCGCCGGAAGCCGTCGAGGTACGCCGGGCCGAGACCCTCCTTCCGCGCGCGGTGCAGGACAGAGACGCCGTCGAGCTCCTGCGCGAGGCGGTCGGCGATCTCGCCCGTCCCGTCCGGCGAGCTGTCGTCGACGACGAGCACGCGGACGCCCTGCGCGACGAGTGCGCGCACCATGCGCTCGACGTTCTCGCGCTCGTTGTACGTGGGGAGGCAGACGGTGGCGATCACAGCCGCGCATATCATCGCCAGCGTGGCCACGACGCTGCCGCGCAATGCCGACGTCGCCGACCAGCTGGAGCTGCTGGCCGACCTGACCGAGATCGGCGGCGAGGACAGCTTCCGCGTCAACGCCTACCGTCGCGCCGCCCAGCGGGTGCGCGAGACCGCGACGCCGGTCGCGCAGCTCGCGCTCGAAGGACGCGCGAAGGAGCTGCAGGGAATCGGCAAGACGATCGAGGAGAAGATCGTCGAGATCGTCGAGGATGGCGAGATCCACGCGCTCACGAAGCGCAAGGCGCTCGTCCCCGCCGAGCTCGTGCTGTTCACGCGCCTGCCGGGGCTCGGGCCGAAGAGCGCCCGGAAGATCTGGCAGCAGCTCGGCATCACGACGCTCGCCGAGCTGAAAGAGGCGGCAGCAGCCGAGCGGCTGCGCACGTTGCCGGGGATCGGCGCGCGGCTGGAGGAGAACGTCCTGCGCGCGCTCGAGGCGCCGGCCGCCGCGGAGGAGCCGAAGCGGACGCTGCTCGGCCGGGCTCTTCCGGCGCTGCAGGCGGTCGTGTCGGTGCTCGCCGAGCATCCGGCGTGTATCGAAGTTTCCATCGCGGGCAGCGCACGCCGCTACCGCGAGACGGTCCGCGACCTCGACATCATCGCGACGGCCACCGACGCGGAGGGTCTGATCGACTACTTCACGTCGCTGCGCTGGGTGGTCGAGGTCGTCGCCAAGGGGCCGACGAAGGCGACGGTCGTCTCGGCGGACGGGCTGCGCTTCGACCTGCGGGTCGTGCCGCCCGAGTGCTACGGCAACCTGCTGCAGCACTTCACCGGCTCGAAGGAACACAACGTCGCGCTGCGCGAGGCGGCGGTGCGCAAGAAGCTCTCCGTCTCGGAGTACGGCGTGCTCGAGACCGAATCGGGCGAGACGATCACCGCCGCGACCGAGGAGGAGGTCTACCGCTTCCTCGGCTACGACCTCATCCCGCCGGAGCTGCGCGAGAACGCCGGCGAGCTGGAGGCCGCGCGCAACGGAACGTTGCCGAAGCTCGTCGAGCTGCGCGACCTGCGCGGCGACCTGCACACGCACACGCACTGGTCGGCCGACGGCAAGAACACGCTCGAGCAGATGGTGCTCGCCGCGATCGAGCGGGGGTACCAGTACTACGCGATCACCGACCACTCGCACTACCTGCGCGAAGGAAAGCTCGACGCGCAACGCGCCGAGATCGAAGCGCTCCGCGAGCGCGTCGCGCCGTTCACGATCCTCCACGGCGTCGAGGTGAACATCAAGGCCGACGCGACGCTCGACCTCGCCGACGAGCAGCTCGCGACACTCGACTGGGTCGTCGCCTCGGTCCATGCCGCGCGGGAGAAGAATCCCCTCGAGCGGGTGTTCGCGGCGATGGAGAATCCGTACGTCGACTGCATCGGCCACCTCACCGGGCGGCGGATCAATACGCGCGGTCCCGTAGACATCGACCTCGACCGTGTCTACGAGAAGGCGCTCGAGACCGGGACGTTCCTCGAGCTCAACTCCCAGCCGGACCGGCTCGACCTGCGCGACGCGCACGCGCGGGCGGCGCGCGAGGCGGGGCTCAAGCTCGTCGTCAACTCGGACGGGCATGAGATCGCCGCGCAGAACTACGTCGAATTCGGCATCGGGCAGGCGCGGCGGGCGTGGTGCACGAAGGCCGACATCCTGAACACGAGAACGTGGAAGCAGATCGAGAAGCTCCGCAAGAAGCGGTAGACCTGCGCCGCGACGGCGCCGCCGCGCTCGAGTGGGCGGCGTCGTATCTCGAGCGCGTCGGCGAGCTGCCGGTGCTCTCGCAGGTCGCGCCGGGCGAGATCCGTGCTCGCCTGCCGGCCTCGCCGCCCGAGCACGGCGAGCCGTTCGCGAACGTCCTGCGCGACCTCGACGAGGTGCTCATGCCGGGCATCACCCACTGGCAGAGCCCGCGCTTCTTCGCGTACTTCTCCGTGACCGGCTCCGAGCCGGGCGTGCTCGCGGAGCTGCTCATCGCCGCTCTGAACAACGTCGGCATCCTCTGGCGTGCGTCGCCCGCGCTGCAGGAGCTCGAGGAGGTGACGCTCGACTGGGTCGCGCAGCTTCTTTGCCTGCCGCGCGGCTGGCACGGGCACATCGAGGACACCGCGTCGACCTCGACGACCGTCGCGCTGGCCGCGGCGCGCGAGGCGAAGCCCGGCGCGCGCGTCGTGCTCGCGTCGGAGCACGCGCACTCGTCGGTCGACAAGGCGGTGCGGCTGCTCGGACTCGAGTTGCGGACTGTGCCGGCGGACGACGCCTTCCGGATGCGTCCCGAGCTGCTCGACCTGGACGACGCGTGCGCGGTCGTCGCGACCGTCGGCACGACGTCGTCCGCCTCCGTCGACCCGGTCGACGCGATCGCCGACGCGTGCGACCGTGCCGGTGTCTGGCTCCACGTCGATGCGGCCTACGCGGGCTCGGCGTGGTCGTGCGAGGAGCACCGCTGGTCGCAGGCGGGCGTGGAGCGAGCGTCGTCGCTCGTCGTGAACGCCCACAAGTGGCTGTTCACGCCGATGGACTGCTCGCTGCTCTGGACCTCGCGGCCTGACGACCTTCGCAACGCGTTCAGCCTCGTGCCGGAGTACCTGCGCGTGTCCGAAGAGGTCGTCAGCCTTTCGGAGTACGCGCCGGCGCTCGGCCGCCGGTTCCGCGCGCTGAAGCTGTGGACGATCCTCCGCTGCTACGGCGCGGAAGGCATCCGCGCGCGGATCCGTGCCGCGGTGCGGTTGTCGGAGCGCTTCGCGGGCTGGGTGGATGCGGCGCCCGGCTGGGAGCTCGTCTCCCACAACTTCTCGCTCGTGTGCTTCCGCTGCGAGGCGAGCGACGAGGAGAACGAGCGCCTGCTCCACGACGTGAACGCGAGCGGCGAGGTCTTCCTCTCGCACACGCGACTCGGCGGCCGTTACGTCCTGCGGCTCGCGGTCGGCAGCGCGCGCACGACGGAGGAGGACGTACGCCGTGCGTGGGAGGTGCTGCAACGGAGGCGGTGATCTTCGACCTGTGGGACACGCTCGCGCTCTGGCCGAGCGAGGCGTTCGCCGAGGTGAAACGGGCGCTCTCGGAGCACATCCCCGACTTCGAGAACGTGTGGGATTCGACGTACCGGCGCCGGCAAGAAGGGTCGATCGCCGAGTACTTCCGCAGCTTCGGGCTCGACGACGAGACCGTGGCGACCTGCCTGCGGCTGCGGACGGACTTCACGCGGGCGAATCTCGTCCCGCGCGAGGGCGCGGTCGAGACGCTCGACGAGCTCGAGCGGCGCGGGTTGAAGCGCGGCTTGATCTCGGTGTGCTCCAGTGACGTCTCGGAGGTGTGGGAGGACTTCGAGCTCTCGCGCCACCTCGACGACGCCGTCCTCTCCTGCGACGTCGGCCTGACGAAGCCCGATCCGCGCATCTACCTGCTTGCGTGCGAACGGCTCTCCGTCGAGCCGCGCGACTGTCTCTTCGTCGGCGACGGCGCCAACGACGAGCTCGCGGGCGCCGAGCGCGTCGGGATGAAGGCGGCCTGCGTCCTGCCGCCCGGGCGCGCCGAGCCGCTGTGGGGGGAGGCGCGCGGCTGGGAGCCGACGATCAGCTCGCTTCCGGACGTGCTCGCGCTCGTCTGACGTCGGGCGGGAAGCGCTCGAGGACCCACGCCTCGTCGTACGGCTCGAGCTTCCACGACTTCGCGTAGCCGCCGGTGCGCGGGTTCATCGGCACGCGCGCCTCGATCGGGTAGTAGGCGTTGTGCCGTTCGACCAGGCCGTTGATGCCACGGAAGTCCCAGCGCGCGGCGAGCACGCGCCACGCGCGCGCGAACGACCTTGCGTCCTCGGATTCGCCGGCCAGCGCCTGCCACGCCTCCTCGAGCTCGCGCACGTGCCGCTCCTCCTCGTCCTCGATTGCGCGGAGCCGCCGCATGTACGCGAGCCCGCCCGCCCGCTCGGCGAGGTACTTGTCGAGCTCGACCGGGCCGAGCCGCACGCGCTGCGGGAGCGGCTTCCCGTGCAGCGGGTTCGTCTGTTCCCGGCTCACAGGCTCCGCAGCAGGTCGACGAGGCCGGGCGGACCGGGAACGACGACGTCCGCGCGCTCGATCAGCGCCGCCGGCGCCTCCGCCGAGTCGACCGCGACCTTGACGCCGACCTCGAGCCCGTCGAGCGCGTCGAAGGCGTCGAGGTCGGTGGTGTCGTCGCCCGCGAACAGCGCGCGCGAGAGGCCCGCGCCCTCGAGGAGCGTGCGGAGCGCGGTCCCCTTGTTGACGGCGAGCGGCGGCAGCAGCTCGAGCACCATGCGCCCGAAGCGCGCGTGCAGGCCCTGCTCGCGCGCGCGCTCCGCGACCCGTTCGAGCTCCGCACGCGCCGCGTCGGGATCCTCCGCGGTTCGGTAGTGATACGCGAGCGACAGGCCCTTGTCCTCGACCGGCCAATCGACCGTGTTGCCGAACTCGAGCAGCCGGCCGCGCCAGTCGTCGGCGCCCTCGGCCAGCTCGAGACCGTGATTGCCGATCACCGGCACGCCGTCGACGCCGACGAGGTTCTTCCCGATCACGGTCGGCCGCCCCGTGATCGCGGCGACGAGCGCGTACCGCGCAACCAGCGCGCGCAGCACCTCGCGGGTCTCCTCCGGGACGCCGGCGTCCTGCGGCCGGTCGACGATCGGCGCGAGCGTCCCGTCGACGTCGAGCAGGATCGCCGCCCGCTCCGGCGCTTCACGAATCCGGCCGAGCGCGTCCACACCCATACGATACGAACGGTGCGTCGGCTGCTGCTCATCGGACTCGTCGCCGGCTTCTTCAGCGCCCTCTTCGGCGTCGGCGGCGGGCTGATCACCGTGCCGCTCCTGCTGCTCGTCGCGCGCTTCGGCGAGCGGCGCGCGATGGCGACCTCGCTCGCTGCGATCGGGATCACCGCGCTCGTCGGAACGATTCGCTACGCGTTCCACGGCGACGTCGAGTGGAGCTACGCAGCGCTGGTCGGCCTGCCGGCGGCGGTCGGAGCGGTGGGCGGCACGGCGCTGCAGCAGCGTCTGCGCTCCCGCGCGCTCGCCCTCGCGTTTGCCGCCTTCCTCGTCGTCGTCGGCGTCCTGCTGCTCGTCGCGTGACCTCGCTCCTGCTCGCCGCCCTGCTCGGCCTCGTCGCGGGCGTCGTCGCCGGACTCTTCGGCGTGGGCGGCGGCATCCTCTTCGTGCCGACGCTCCTCGCGCTGCACCGGAGCCAGCTGCACGCCGAGGCGACCTCCCTCGCGGCGATCCTCCCGACCGTCGCCGCCGGCACCTGGCGGCAGGCGCGCTACGGGAACACCGACGTCCGGGCCGCCCTCGCCATCGGCGTGGCCTCGATCGTGGGCGTCGAAGGGGGTCTGCGCCTGGCGACCGCGCTGCCCGAGGTCTGGCTCCGTCGTCTCTTCGCGCTCCTCGTCTTCGCCGTCGCGGCGAACATCGCGTGGCGTAATCGCCACTCCTGAGGACATACTTCAGTGGCCTTGGCGGGGCTCGAAGAGATCTGGATCCCCCTCGTCGACGAGCCGATCGGCTCGATCGTCGAGGAAGTGCTGCGCGAGCACCCGGACATCGACCGGCTCGTGTCGACGCCGCACCGCATCCTCGCGTTCCGCACCTTCGCCTACATCCGTGTCGGACTGCTGCTCGGCCAGCTCCTGTTCGACAACGACGTGCCGCCGTACGACGGCTCCGAGACATGGGTCGAGGCGCTGTTGAAGGAGCCCGCACACCACGACACGCTCGTGCGAGAGGTGCGCACGGTCGCCGAGGAGGTCGCGGCCGACCCGCGCTACGCCGACGACGAGCAACTCGGACCCGACCCCGAGGCGCGCGACCGCTTCGTCGACTTCGCGCGCAAGCGACTCGGCGGGAGCTGACGGATGCCGAGGGGGACGAGGAACGCGATCGCCTGCGCCGCCGCGCTCGGCACGTTCGCGCTCGCGCTCGGTCCCGCCTCCGGGTCGCGTCCGGCGGTGCAGCCGCTCGCGACGGCTCAGGCGCTCGCGATCAAGATCGTCGTTCCGGGCCAGCCGGACGCGATCAGCGCGCCGGTGACCGCGCCGAAGAACGCGGTCGGCTACGGCGCCGGCTTCTCGTATCCCGCCGACGGGTCCGTCCTGACGAGCGGCTCGGTGACGTCGAGCGCCGCGGCCGATCCGACCGAGACGCCGACGGCGAGCGCGGGCGCGCAGGTGACCGACCTCTCGCTGTTCGGGGGCGAGGTGACCGTGCAGCGCGTGAACGCGAACGTGACGGCGGCCGCGAGTGCGGACGGGGCCCGCGGTGAGTTCAACGGCACCGGTGTCACCGGGATCGGCGGCTCTGCGGTCGTCGGCGACCAGCTCGGCGACTGGGGACGCCTGCGGCTCGGCAACGGCGTCGGCAAGTCGAGCGACACGAGCGCGTGGCACGCCTGGCAGGGATCGGTCGCCGCGCTCGACATCAAGCTCGTCGCCGACCACGGCGGCCTTCCCGCGGGCTCGGAGATCATCGTCGGCTACGCAACGGCCCGCGTCCAGGCGCGGATCCTCGATCAGGCCGACGGCTCGGACGACGCCGGCCGCGCCGGACACAAGCAGTCGCGCGCGTCGAAGCCGAAGAAGATTCCGCGGCTGCCGTTCGGCAAGATCCCGAACGTCCAGCCGAAGCTGACGGCGGGGCACTACGTGTTCCCCGTCTACGGCGTGGCCTACTACAGCGACACGTTCGGCGCACCGCGCGCCGACGTGGCCTGGCATCACGGAGACGACATCTTCGCGCCGCTCGGCGCGCCGGTCCTTGCGGTCGCCGACGGAACCGTCTTTTCGATCGGTTGGAATCCCATCGGCGGCTGGCGTCTCTGGCTCCGCGACCACGAGGGCAACCAGTTCTACTACGCGCATCTCTCCGCGTACTCGCCCTACGCCGTGAACGGCGCCCAGGTGCGCGCCGGGACGGTCCTCGGCTTCGTCGGCAAGAGCGGCGACGCGGAGGCGACGCCGACGCACCTTCACTTCGAAGTGCATCCGGTGATGCTGCTGCCGCTCGGCTACGACGGGGCCGTCGACCCGACGCCGTACCTCGACGCCTGGCGACGGCTGCAGGACATTCGCTTCAGCACCGCGGGCGAGTGGCTGCCCGCGCTCGCGCGGCTGTCGAGCGGACGTGCGCCGAGGGCCGGCGCGATCCTGCTGCAGATGTCGGACATTTCGAGCGCGAGCGGACTCGACCCGGGGTCGCTGCGCCGCGTGCTCGCACCGGTGTCGCGTGGGAGCGACACCGCCGTGCGTGGTCTTTCGTCGCGCTAGACGCTAAGGCTAGGCGGCCGTGCCGCCGCCGGCGCCGCCGTTCGGGCCGGTGTCGTACGTGAAGTCGTCCCCGCCGAACAGCGTGTCGGCCAGCCACTTGCGCGTCGCGGGCCCGGTCACCGGATTGAAGAGGATGCCGAGCGCGATGCCCGAGACGAGCAGAGTCGCGTTGCGGCCGCCGTGGTCCTTCTTCCCCTGCACCCGCTTCGTCGCCTCGCGCAGCTCGTCGACCGCGTCCTTCAGCTTGTCCTGGATCTCGCGGTCTGTCGCGACGCGCGTCGCGACGGTCGTCACGCTGCGGTTGCCGATCAGCTCGTCGTAGACCTCCCGCGCGGCCTGGAAGGCCGCCTTGACGTTGTCGCGCAGGTCTTCGTCGCCGATCGCCCGCTGCACGTACGGTTTGACGTTGCCGGCCGCGTCCGCGACCTTGTCCTTTGTCTTGGTCATACGCCAATCCTTTCCCTGTTGGGTCCTTGCGCTAATCATCCCGATTCTCGCAGCTTGCGGGGGAACCGCGACTCCGGAGAAAACCGTCGCCGTGCCCGGGTTCTCGTTCGCCGCCCCGAGCGACTGGACGGTGACGACCTCGGCGCGGAAGGCGGTTGCCGAGCACGGCGAGACCGAGCTCGTCCAGGTCTCGACCTTCCCGCTCGCCAAGCCGTACCACCCCGGGCGGTTCACGGAGACGAAGCCCGAGATCGAGCGCGCCGCGAAGCAGCTCCAGGCGCAGCTCCACTCGGGTCTCGTCGAGCGCGAGCTCACCGTCGCCGGCGAGCGGACGCTCCAGTTCGATCTCGAGCACGACGGCGTCGTCGAGCAGGTGACGTTCGTCCTGCGCGGGCAGACGGAGTACCAGCTCTACTGCCGGCGCGGCAAGGACGACAGCGCGCAGCCGTGCGAGCGGCTCGCAGCGACGTTCACGCCGCGCTAGCGGCGCGCCGTTCGGGCGTCGTCGCGCGCCGCGGGCGCACCGCCTGCGAGCCGTCGAACGCCGCGGCGAAGACCTCGTCGACCGAGTCGACGGGGATGAACGAGATCGCCTCACGCGTCTCAGCCGGCAGCTCCTTCAGGTCCGGCTCGTTCTCGCGCGGCAGGATGACGCGCTTCAGGCCCGCGCGCTGTGCGGCGAGCGCCTTCTCGCGGATGCCGCCGATCGGGAGCACCTGGCCGGTCAGCGTGATCTCGCCCGTCATCCCGACGTCGGACGCCACGGGCTCACCGCGGACGAGCGACGCGATCGCCGTCGCCATCGTGATGCCCGCCGAAGGACCGTCCTTCGGGACGGCGCCGGCCGGCACGTGGATGTGCACGTCGTGCTTCGCGAACCAGTCGTCGGGCAGCCCGAGCTGCTTGCTGTGCGCGCGCACCCACGACAGCGCCGCCTGCGCGGACTCCTGCATGACTTCGCCGAGCTGGCCGGTGATCGTGAGCTTCCCCTTGCCGGGGTAGGCGGTCGCCTCGATGAAGAGGACGTCGCCGCCGACGGCCGTGTAGGCGAGCCCCGTCGCCACGCCCGGGTCGGACGTGCGCTTGCGCACCTCGCCGCTGAAGCGCCGCGGTCCGAGCCACTCGCGGAGCTGCTCGTCGCCGACGTCGCAATGCTCCGCTTCGCCCTTCGCGATCCGCGTTGCCGCTTTGCGCACGACGTCCGCGAGCCGCCGCTCGAGGTTGCGGACGCCCGCTTCGCGCGTGTACTCGCGGATGATCGTCCGCAGCGCCTCCTCCGGCAGGCTCAGCTGCGAGTCCTCGACACCGTGCGCTTTCAGCTGCTTCGGGATGAGATAGCGGGTCGCGATCCCGACCTTCTCGTCCTCGGTGTAGCCGGAGAGCTCGATCACGTCCATCCGGTCGAGGAGCGGCGGCGGGATCGTGTCGAGCGTGTTCGCGGTGCAGATGAACAGCACCTTCGAGAGGTCGAACGGCAGGTCGAGGTAGTGGTCGCGGAAATGCCTGTTCTGCTCGGGGTCGAGCACCTCGAGCATCGCGCTCGCGGGATCGCCGCGAAAGTCGGCGCCCATCTTGTCGATCTCGTCGATCAGCAGCACGGGATTCATCGCCTCCGCGTCGCGGATCGCGCGGATGATCGTCCCCGGCATCGCGCCGATGTACGTGCGCCGGTGGCCGCGGATCTCCGCCTCGTCGCGCACGCCGCCCACCGAGATGCGGATGAACTTGCGGCCGAGCGTGCGGGCGATCGACTGGCCGAGCGACGTCTTGCCGACGCCGGGCGGCCCGACGAAGCAGAGGATCGGGCCCGCGACCTCGTGCTTCAGCTTGGCGACCGCGAGGTACTCGATGATGCGTTCCTTGACCTTGTCGAGGTCGAAGTGGTCCTCGTCGAGGACGGTGCGCGCCTGCTCGAGGTCGAGGTTGTCCTCGGTCGTCGCGTTCCACGGCAGCGTGAGGATCCAGTCGAGGTACGTCCTGATGACGCCGTACTCCGCCGCCGCCGACGGCAGCTTCTCGAGGCGCGCGAGCTCGCGGCGCGCGGCCTTCTCGACGTCCTCCGGGAGCGTCAGCGCGTCGAGCTGCTCGCGGAGCTCGTTCAGCTCCGCCTGCTCAGCGTCGCCCTCGCCGAGCTCCTCCTGGATCGCCTTCAGCTGCTGGCGCAGGAAGAACTCGCGCTGGCCCTTCTCCATCTCCGACTGCACCTGCGACTGGATCTTCGAGCCGAGCTCGAACACCTCCAGCTCGCGGTTGAGGATCTTCGAGACCTCGCGCAGGCGCTGCTCGACGTCGACGAGCTCCAGCAGGCGCTGCTTCTCCGCCGCGTCGATGCGCAGCGTCGATGCGACGAGATGGCAGAGCGCGCTCGGGTCGTCGACGTTTGCGGCTGCGAGCTGCAGCTCCTCGGGCAGGTACGGCACGAGGCCGATCACCCGCGCGAACAGCGACTGCACGTTGCGCGTCAGCGCCTCGACCTCCTTCGACTCGACGAGCTCGTCGGGCTCGGGGAGGAACTCGGCGACGAGGTACGGATCGTCCTGGACGTGCCGCTCGACGCGAATGCGCTGCAGCCCCTGCACGAGGATGCGCAGCGTTCCGTCGGGCACTCGGATCAGCTTGTGCAGGATCGCCGCGGTACCGACGTCGTAGAGGTCGTCCCAGCCGGGGCTCTCCGCTTCCTCGTTGCTGACCGTGACGAGTGCGAGAAGGCGCTCGCCCGACGCGACGTCGTCGATCAGCTGGATCGAGCGCTCCTGCCCGATCGCGAGCGGCGTCATCGAGTCCGGGAAGACGACCGTCTCCTTGAGCGGCAGGACCGGGAGCGTCGCCGGGAACTCGAGCGTCTCGTCGACCGGTTCGACGATCTGGTCGCTCATACCCGGTCTCCTCCGCCGCGCCGACGGCTCATGCGCGCGTCACCTCGATCGAGACGCGCTCGCTCACCGGAGTCTCTCGCGCGAGCGGCAGCACGACCTTCAGCAGGCCGCGCTCGTAGGTCGCGGTCGCGCGCGAGACGGCAACGGGCTCGGGCAGCTGGATCTGCCGGCGGAACGAGCCGTAGTCGAGCTCCATCTGGTGGTACACCTGGCCGGCGCAGCGCGGCCGGGTGCGCGTCCCGGCGAGCGTGAGCGTGTTGCCGTTCACGACGAGGTCGACCTGCTCGGGATCGACGCCCGGCAGCTCGACGATCACGGTCAGCTCGGCCGGGTCCTCGGTGCGGTAGCAGTCGGCGTGCGGCCGGAAGCCGCCGCGCATCGAAGAGAAGCGCGGGACCTGCCAGAGATCGGAGAAGAGCTCCTGGATCTCCTGCTGCAGCTGGTCGATGTCGCGTTTACGCGTCATTTGCCGCAAGGGTACCCCGGCCATAGTCTGCACCGCGTGGCCCGGCTCAAACGCCTTGCACGACTCGCAGCCGCCGCGTTCGGCGTGCTCGCGTACCTCTGGTTCGAGGGTGTGCGGCTCGCGCCGGCGGTCAAGCGCCGCAAGCGTCGCACGCACGCGAGCTGATGGCCGCCTGGACGCGGCTCGTCCTGCGCCACCGGTGGCCGATCCTCGCGGCCTGGCTCTGCGCGCTCGTGGTCGGCTTCGTGGCCTTTCTCCATCTCAGCTCGCTGCTCTCGACGAGCTTCGCCGTCCCCGGCACCGACTCGGAGCGCGCGCGCCAGGTGCTCGGCGAGCGCTTCCACGACCGCTCCGACGGACGGTTCGTCGTCGTCTTCCGGACGGTACGGCAGGTGACACCCGACGAGCGCGCACGCCTCGAGCGGGAGCTGCGGCGCGCGGCGAACGTCGTCCCGAACGGCTTCACGACACCGCTCGAGCAGGCGAGCTCCCATGTCGTCTACGGCGCGATCGACGACTCGCTTCGTCTGACCGAGGCGAAGGGATACGCGAAGGACGTCCGCGCCGTCCTCGCCGACGTGCCGGGAGCGACGGCGTACGTCACGGGACAGCCCGCGCTCCAGGCGGACCTCGACCCGATCTTCGCGCGCGACCTCGCGAAGGGCGAGTCGATCGCGCTCCCGATCTCGCTGCTCGTCCTACTCGCGGTGTTCGGACTGTCGGTGGCCGTGACGGTGCCGTTCCTCTTCGCCGCGTGCACGATCTTCTCGACCCTCGGCGTCGTGTGGGTGTTCGCGCACTTCTACGACACGGCGACGTACGTAACGAACCTCGTGCAGCTCGTCGGACTCGGGATCGCGATCGACTACTCGCTGCTCGTCGTCTACCGGTTCCGCGAGGAGCTCGAGCGCGGCGACGACGTCGAGGATGCGATCGTCCGCACGATGCAGACGGCCGGGCGCGCGGTCGTCTTCTCCGGCGCCACGGTTGCGATCGGCCTCGCGCTGCTGCTCTTCATGCCGCTGCCGTTCATGCGGTCGATGGGCGTGGGCGGCTTCCTCATTCCCGTCACGTCGGTCCTCGCTGCGGCGACGCTGCAGCCGGTCCTGCTTTCGCTCTACGGGCGGCGCGGGACGCGGCGCATCGCCGTGCTGCCGCGACGCTATCGCAGGCACTCCGTCGAGACCGGCGTCTGGGCGCGGATTGCGCGGACGATCATGCGGCGGCCGCTGCTCGTGCTGCTCGTCGCCGGAGGCGTCATGCTTGCGGCAGCGACGCCGGTCTTCGCGCTGGAGCTGACGCCGGGCTCGGCGGGCAGCGGCGTGCCGCGCACGCCGGAGTCCGTCCGCGGCTTCGAACTGTTGCGTGCGACGGTGGGTCCGGGCGCCGTCGCGCCGGCTCAGGTGGTCGTCGACGCGCGAACGCCCGGCGGCGCCGTCGAACGGCCGGTCCAGGACGCGCTCGCGCGGCTCGTCGTCGAGCTCCAGGACGACCCCGAGGTCGCGCGTGTCACGTACCGGCCGGAGCCGCCGTTCATCGACGCGGAAGCTCGCTTCACGCGTCTGCTGATCGTCGGGCGCCACGACTACGGCGACCGCCCGGCACAGGCGTTCGCGCACCGGCTGCGCAACCGTCTCATCCCGGACGCGGAGTTTCCGCGCGGCGTCACCGTCCTCGCCGGGGGGTCGTCACCGACCGGGATCGACTTTCTCGACCGCGCCTACGGCGTCTTTCCATGGCTTGTCGTCGCCGTGCTCGTGGCGACGTTCGTGCTGCTCGTGCGCGCGTTCCGCTCGTTGATCCTGCCGCTGAAGGCCGTGCTCCTCAATCTGCTGTCGGTCGGCGCGACGTACGGGATGCTCGTCGTCGTCTTCAAATGGGGCGTGGGGGCCGACCTCGTCGGCTTCTACGACTACCCGCAGGTCGAGGGATGGATCCCGATCTTCCTCTTCGCGATTCTGTTCGGGCTTTCGATGGACTACGAGGTCTTCCTCGTGACGCGCATGCGCGAGGAGTGGGAGCGCACGCACGACAACGTGGCGGCGGTGACGCTCGGCCTCGAGCGGACCGGTCGGATCATCACCGCGGCCGCCGCCGTGATGGTCGCGGCCTTCGCGGGTCTCTCCGCCGGCTCGCTCGTCGGCCTGCAAGAGCTCGGCGTCGGCCTCGCGCTTGCGGTGCTGCTCGACGCGACCGTCGTGCGGGCGCTGCTCGTGCCGAGCCTCATGGCGCTCTTCGGCCGCTACAACTGGTGGCTTCCGGAGCGTGTCGCGCGCATCGTGCGCGTCGAGCCGTCGCCGCTCGAGGCGCGAACCTAATCCTTACGTTTTCCTCCACCGGCGGTGGGTACCGTCCGCGGCGTGAGGGGGGTTTTCGCCTCGGTCTGCGCGGCGGCTGCGGCCGCCGTTTTCGCATCCGGCGCGCTCGCGTCGCCCGGTGTCAGGTTCGGGATCCAGGACGACGCGTGGCTGATCGCCGGCCCGGGGACGCTCGACCAGCGGCTCGACCAGCTCAAGGCGCTCGGCGTCGCGACAGTCCGCTTCAGCATCCACTGGGACGAGGTCGCGCCGAAGCGACCGGCGCGTGCGCTCGCGTCCAACGATCCCGCGTACCGCTGGGGCGGCGTCGACGCGATCCTCTCCGGACTCCACACGCGCGGCATCCAGCCCGTCGTGACGCTCTTCGGCACGCCGGGCTGGGCGAACGGCGGTCGAGGCGCGAACGTCGCGCCTTCGGACCGCACCGCGTTTGCGGACTTCGCCTACGCCGTCGCGAAGCGCTATCCGTTCGTCCGCAACTGGACGATCTGGAGCGAGCCGAACCAGGTCAAGTCGCTCGCGACTCCGTCGCCGCGCCTCTACGTCACGCGATTGCTCAATCCCGCGTATGCCGCGATCCATCGTGCAAACCGGCACGCGGTCGTCGCGGGAGGTGTCACGGCGCCGCGCGGCAACTCGGGCGGCGTCGGTCCGCTCAAGTGGATCCGCGGGATGAAGGCGGCGCACGCGAAGCTCGACGCGTACGCGCACAACCCGTACCCGACGCGTCCCGGCGTCGAGACGCCGTTGAACGGCGCCTGCGGCTACTGCGACGTCATCTCGATGGCGAACCTCGGCCGGCTGATCACGGAGGTGCGACGTGACTTCGGCGGCAAGCCGCTGTGGCTGACGGAGTACGGCTACCAGACGAATCCGCCGGACCGTTTCCTCGGCGTCTCGCCGTTCCTGCAGGCGCTCTACGAGAGCGAGGCGTCGATGCGCGCGTACCAGATGCCGGGCGTGACGATGCTCGTGCACTTCCTCGTCCGCGACGAGCCGGACGTCACGCACTTCCAGAGCGGGCTCTTCACCTCAAGCGGCCGAGCGAAGCCCGCGTACGACGCGTTCCGCTTCCCGCTCGCCCAGGTGGGCCGCGCGGGCGCGAGCGTCAGGCTATGGGGACAGGTTCGGCCGGGGAGCGGCGCCCGCGCGTACCGGCTGCAGGTGCGCGTCGGCCGGACGTGGCGCTGGACCGGCGGGACGGCGCGCACGAACTCGCTCGGCTTCTTCTCGCGGCGCCTCGTCGTGCCGCACGGAGCGCTCGTCCGCATCTGGTCGGCGCGCGACCACGCGTACGGCTGGCCCGTCTCCGTGCGCTGACGCCGATACGATCGCCGACGTGAAGGGCGTCATCCTGGCCGGCGGCAAGGGCACGCGGCTCTATCCGCTCACGCGGATCACGAACAAGCACCTGCTGCCGATCTACGACCGGCCGATGGTCACGTACGCGATCGAGGCGCTCGTAGGCGCGGGCGTCACGGAGCTAATGCTCGTCACGGGCGGCACGCACGCCGGCGAGTTCTTCCGTCTGCTCGGGGAGGGGCGCGAGCACGGCATCGAGCGGCTCTTCTACGCGTACCAGGAGGAGGAGGCGGGGATCGCGGACGCACTCCGGCTCGCGGAGCGGTTCGTCGACGGCGAGCGCGTCGTCGTGATGCTCGCCGACAACGTCTTCGAACGCTCGCTGCGCCCGGCGGTCGGGAACTTCGTCCAGCAGAAAGACGGCGCACGGCTGCTGCTCGCGCATCTTCCCGACCGCGAGCACCTGCGCCACCTCGGCGTGCCGGAGCTGAACGGCGAGCGTGTCGTGCGCATCGTCGAGAAGCCGGAGGAGCCGCCGAGCGAGTACGCCGTCACCGGCGTCTACTTCTACGACGAGTCGGTGTGGGAGTTCCTGCCGACGCTGACGCCGTCGGCGCGCGGCGAGCTCGAGATCACCGACGTCAACAACTGGTACGTCGAACGCGGCGCGGTGGAGTTCGACGTCGTCGACGGCTTCTGGGGCGACGCGGGCGAGTCGATCGACGCGTACTACGCCGTCAACGACTTCGTGCGTGCGAACGGAGCGAACCGGTGAACGTCGAGCGCATCCCCTTGCTTCGCTTCGAGGACGAGCGCGGCTGGTTCACCGAGCTGATGCGGTCGTCGCAGCTGCCGAAGCCGGTGCGCCAGTCGAATCTCGTGTTCTCCCGCAAGGGCGTCGTCCGCGGGCTCCATTACCACGAGCGCGGGCAGGACGACCTCTTCGCGTGTGTGCAGGGGACCGTGCGCATCGTGGTGCTCGACCGCGACAGCGGCGAGACCTTCACGGAGGACATCGGCGACGACAACCCCGTCGCCGTCTACGTTCCCGGGGTCTACGCGCACGGCTACGAGGCGCTGACCGACTGTCTGTTCCTCTACCACGTGACGGAGGAGTACGACCCGGCGGATCCCGACGAGCACGGCGTCCCGTGGGACGATCCGCGCGTGAAGCACCTCTGGAGCACGTCATCGCCGATCCTCTCGGAACGCGACCGCAGCGCGTCCTGATCACCGGCGCGGGCGGGCAGCTGGGCGCTGCGCTGCGCGAGCGGTTCCCGGACGCGCTCGCGCTCGACCGCACCGGGTGGGACGTCACGCAACCGTCTCCGTTCGGCGTCGAAGGGCGCGACGTTGTCCTGCACGCGGCCGCCTGGACGGACGTTGACGGCGCGGAGGACGACCCGCAGGGCGCGGCGGCGGTCAACGTCGGCGGCACCGCGCACGTCGCGTCGCTGGGCGTTCCGCTCGTCGCCTTCTCGACCGACTACGTGTTCGACGGCACGAAACGCGAGCCGTACGTCGAGTCCGACTCCGCGAATCCGCTCTCCGCGTACGGACGAACGAAGCTGCACGGCGAGGCGGCCGCGGGGGAGCGTGCGTGGGTCGTGCGTGCCTCGGGTCTGTTCGGCTGGACGGGTCGCAACTTCGTCCTGAAGATGCTCGAGCTCGCGCGCGACCGCGACGAGGTCGCGGTCGTGGACGACCAGCGCACGTCACCGACCTATGTCGGTCACCTCGCGGCCGCGATTCCGCACGTGCTCGAGCTGCCGTTCGGGGTCTACCACGTCGCCGCCTCCGGCGACTGCACGTGGGCGGAGTTCGCGGAGGCGGTCTTCGCAGAGGCCGGCGTGTCGTGCCGGGTGCGGCGAATCACGAGCGACGAGCTCGGCGCGAAGGCGCGGCGGCCCGCGTACTCGGTGCTGCGCAGCGAGAAGGGCGCGCCGGAGCTGCCGCACTGGCGCGAAGGCCTGCGCTCCTGCCTGGCCCGGGTGGACGTGGCAGGGGTCTGACCCCTGCCAGGGCCGGAACGGCCATGCCGTGGTGTCAGACACCAACCCGGTCGCGAAACGTCTATGTGACGAGATCCAGCGTTCGCGCTCATGGAGCCGAGCGCCTCTCGCCGTTCCGGCCGTGTTCCGGTGTCAGACACGCGAATGTGTTCGAAAGCAACGTGGCCGTCAGCGCCAGGCGGATGACTCGGCGACCGGAGCGCGCTCCTTCAGCGGCTCCCACCACGCGCGGTTGTCCTCGTACCAGCGCACGGTCGCGGCGAGGCCGTCGTCGAACGGAATCTCGTCGCGCCAGCCGAGCTCGTCGCGGAGCTTCGTCGAGTCGAGGAGGTAGCGGCGGTCGTGACCGGGCCGGTCCGGGACGATCGTCTTCAGCGACTCCGGCTTGCCGGTGAGGGCGAGCACGCGGTCGGCGATCTGCTCGATCGAAAGCTCGGTCCCCGAGCCGACGTTGTAGGTCTCGCCCTCACGCCCCCGCTCGAGCACGAGCTCGATCGCGCGGCAGTGATCGTCGACGTGCAGCCACTCGCGCCGGTTCTGCGTCGACGCGTACAGCGGCAGCGACAGGTCGTCGAGCGCGTTCGTCGCGAACAGCGGGATCACCTTCTCCGGGAACTGGAACGGCCCGTAGTTGTTCGAGCAGTTCGTGATCGTCACGGGCAGGCCGTACGTCTGGAAGTACGCACGCACAGCGTGGTCGCCGCCCGCCTTGGAGGCGTTGTACGGCGTGCGCGGGCGGTACGGCGAGTTCTCCGTGAACCTCTCCTCCGAATCGAGCGGCAGATCGCCGTACACCTCGCACGTCGAGACGTGGTGGAAGCGCTGGACGCCTGCGTGGCGCGCGGCTTCGAGCAGCGTCTGCGTTCCGAGGACGTTCGTGCGGAAGAACCGCGTCGGATCGACGACTGCGAGCGAGTTGTGCGACTCCGCGGCGAAGTTGACGACGACGTCGATCTCCTCGTCGCGCAGCGTCTGCTCGACGAGCGCCGCGTCGGCGATGTCGCCGTGGACGAACGGCACGTCCTCGGGGACGTTTTCCCGGACGCCCGCGTACGTCAGCAG